>Ga0182021_10004152_pt1 | contig 16989 bp, 15 predicted proteins | sample 612E3MmetaG_FD_120493 | JGI IMG/M metagenome (GOLD analysis project Ga0182021, IMG submission 120493) | Permafrost microbial communities from Stordalen Mire, Sweden - 612E3M metaG (Illumina Assembly) | ecosystem: Environmental > Terrestrial > Soil > Wetlands > Permafrost | place: Sweden...
AAAAATCAGGAAAGACGCAATATCTAATATAAAAAAATATATGGATATTGCGCCAAAGCTTGATTGCAGCATACATGATATTTGGCTTGGCAAGGATGGTTATGATTATCCATTTCAGGTTGATTACCTGAAAGCATGGAAAAATCTGCTTGACGGTTTTACCGAATGTGCAGATCATAATCCCAAAGTAAAACTTTCGATAGAATATAAGATTAGGGAGCCTAGAAACCATCTTTACATGGCAGATGTGGGTAAAACTCTTGCCTTGCTTGAAAAGATCGGGCGCGATAACCTGGGAATAACAATGGATGTAGGTCATGGATTTTTTGCTTATGAATCTGTCGCTGAATCCATTGCCTTATGCAAGTTTTATGGAAACAGGCTTTTCCACATGCATTTTAATGACAATTATGGATTTGCTGATGATGATTTGATGGTCGGGGCCTTTCATATGCAGGATTACCTGGAGCTTTTATTCTGGCTTAAAAAAATAGGCTACAAAGGATGGTTCTCACTTGACCAGTTCCCTTATAGGGATGAAGGAATCGGGGCATGCAGAGAAAGTATTAAGATGATAAAATCAATGCAGAAGGCGTTGGACAGTGTAGACTCAAAAGAAATCGAAAAAGTAATCGCTGAAGGAGATGCTACAAAATCAATTGCACTTATAAGAAAAATAATATTTAAGGAATAGTTATAGGTGATACAATAAAATATTAAAATCCGGATAAATATTAAGGTGTAAAAATGAAGGGAAACCTGGACATAAAAGATTTTAAAAGAATAATGCAAAGTATAAACAACACAATTCAGGATAACAGGATAGTTCTTTGCCAGTTGGACAGTATAATTGGAGATGGAGACCATGGAGTTACTATGGCTAAGGGTCTTGAGGCTGCAGTGGAAAAGCTTGAGATCGACAACCCGTCAAGCATATCCGGGCTTCTTAAGACTGCAGGTAATGCCATAACAATGACAATTGGAGGAGTTTCAGGACCTATCTTTGGTACATTTTTTTCTGAAATGGGCAAGGCAATTGATGCTTCTAAAGAGAGTGTTGATTTAAAAGACCTGGCCGCCATGTTCAGGGTATCCCTTGAAAAGATAATGCGTCTTGGGGGCGCAAAACCTGGAGACAAGACAATGGTTGATGCTTTAGAGCCTGCTGTTAAAGATATTGAAATTTCAAGTACTTCTACAGTGGATATAAAGACTGCAATGGAAAGCATGGCAAAAGCTGCAAAGAAGGGTGCAGAATCTACAAAAGACATGATATCTCTTAAAGGTAAGTCAAGTTATTCTGGGGAAAGGTCTTTAGGTTATGAAGATGCTGGGGCAAATACAGTGTACTTCATTTTAAGTGCTTTTTATGAAGCAGTTTAGCTAATTAAAAAGAAAGGATTATTTTATGAAAAAACTTATAAATAACCCAAAGGATATTGTAAATGAACTGATTGATGGTTATGCTGCTGCACACAGTGACATTGTAAAGAGGGTGGAAGGTTATACGATAACAGCGCGGAAAGATATTCCCGTAAAAGACAGGGTTGCAATTGTAACGGGCGGCGGCTCCGGACATGAACCGCTGTTTGAAGAGTATGTTGGCAAAGGAATGGCAGATGCAGCAGCGCATGGCCAAATATTTGCTTCTCCTTCGTCAGCAATTATCCTGGAAGCAATAAAAGCTGTAGATGGCGGCAAGGGAGTACTTTTAGTTTACTGCAACTATGCCGGGGATGTTTTAAATTTTGATATGGCGCAGGAAATGGCGATTGATGAAGGACACAGGGTAGATCAGGTAAGAATTAATGATGACGTGTCCTCCGGACCTAAAGACAGGCGGGAAGGCAGACGTGGTACGACCGCTGCACCAATAATTTTAAAAATCGCCGGGGCTGCGGCAGAAGCAGGTTTGGATTTTGACAGCCTTAAAAAAATCATACAAAAAGCTGTTGACAATTCAAGGTCGCTTGGAGTGTCTCTATCAGCCTGCACTCTTCCAGAGACAGGGCTTGCAACATTTTCACTGGAAGATGGAAAAATGGAATTTGGGATGGGACTTCATGGTGAAGCAGGGATAAAAAAAGTAGATCTCTTAAGCGCAGATGATACCACTATTACTATCCTTGATCTGATAATACAGGATCTTCCATTTAATAGTGGCGACGAAGTAGTGGCCCTGATAAATAGCTATGGTTCCACTACCAAAATGGAGATGTATTTAATTGCAGGAAAATTACACTCTTATCTGAGGGGAAAACAAATAAAAATACTTTCCACAGAGATCGGAGAGTTTTGTACATCACAAGAAATGGCAGGAATCTCGATCACGCTTTTTAAGCTGGATGCAGAACTGAAAAAATATTATGAAATGCCTTGTTTTGCACCAGGATTTAGAAAATAAAAAATTAAAGAAAAGATAATATTGCCAGATTCATTTATAATGCTACTGACAAGCGCCATAATTACAGGTTTGGAAAGGATGTTTATAAATAAAATTGAAATAATCTACTATTTAAATTAAAGGAGGACATAATGCTCAAAGCTGCTGTACTCGGAGCAGGTTATATGGGTAGCGCAATAACTTACCCGCTTTCAGAAAATAACATAAAAGTAAATTTATGGGGAACCTGGCTTGATGATGAGATTATAAAATCTTCACTGGAGGGATATCATCCTAAGCTGAAAAAGCCTCTACCTGACACTGTCACACCCATGTATTCCGATAGGCTTTCGGATGCAGTAAAGGATGTTGATATTATATTTATAGCAGTTCTTTCTGACGGTTTCGTCAATGTTTTTAAGATGCTCCTTGATGCAATAAATAAAAAGGATTATTACTTTTTTAAACTTACCAAGGGCGTAGTTGAGTATGATAACAGGATTGTCAGGGCTTCACAAGCGTCACAGGAAATGTTTGAAAAGAAATTCCCGGGGACAGATTTTAAATGGGCTACAATCGGTGGCCCTGTAAAGGCAAACGAGCTTTCTGACAAAATACCAACTGCAAGTATTTATGCTTTAAATAAATCCATGCCCAAAGATATGCCATTCAGGTTCAGTGCTGGTTTCTATCCTGTTACAATAACTGATGATATCCCGGGAGTAGAAGTTTCCTCTGCGTTTAAAAATGTATATGCCATTGCAGTTGGGATTTGCGACGGGCTATTTAAAGCTTCAAGACCGGGGATGTATCACAATTTCAGCGCATTTATATTCAATCAGGCAATGATTGAAATATCAAGGATTGCCGTTGCCGCCGGCGGCCGTACTGAAACTGTTTTTGACCTTGCCGGAATAGGGGACTTTTATGTTGCATCCTTATCGGGAAGAAATGCTAGGTATGGGGAATTTGTCGGCAAAGGAGAAAATCCAGGAGATGTCTTTAATAAGATGTTTTCTGCTGGAGAAGTCGCAGAAGGTTATTATGCCTTAAAACTTGGTGTGCAATGGGTAAAGGCTCTTGGGATGGACCTTCAACAAGACTTGCCCCTGTTGGACCATCTTTACAGGATAGTTTTTGATGCTAAAGAACCAATGGAGACATTGCTGGATTTTATCCGGGAGATGAAGGTTAGATTTAAATCAGTTTTATAATATTCGGGAATCATAAAAATTAACAACAGGTATAATTAATTAATCGAGGTAGTTGATTTTTTAATAAGGATTTTATCATTTATATACCCTTTAGTTTATTGACATCGATAACTTGAAAGTAGTAATATATGTTTCTAGTTTTTACTAATTATAAACATTCAAAGGAGGTGAAGCTAAACTTCTAAATTTTTATTAAAATTCCCATTATAAAAAAAAGAGATGTTCGGAAGGAGGACGAGTTATGAAAAAAACACTAATTATATTAGTGTCAGTGGTGCTGGTTATATCGTTTACACTGTTTATGAGCGTAGGTTGCCAGACAGGTACAACGACAGCCACAACAACTGGAGCTGCAGCAACTACAGCAGCAGCAACTACAGCAGCAGCAACAACAGCAGCTGCAGCAACTACAGCAGCTGCAGCAACAACAGCAGCAGCAGGTGAAAAGAAGGCAGCAGATTTTGAAATCGTATTTATCGTTAAAGCTGATGGTATTCCATGGTTTGATGTTGAAAGACTTGGTTTGGAGCAGGCAGCAAAAGATTACGGTTTTAAAGCTTCAGTTGTTGGACCACCTAAAGCTGATGCAGCACTTCAAGCTCAGATGGTTGAAGATTATATATCAAAGGGCGTCCAGGCAATTGCAGTATGCCCCAATGATCCAGCATCAATCGAGCCTGTGTTCCAGAAAGCAAACCAGGCTGGTATTTTGACTTTTGGCCATGAAGGTTCAAGCTTCAAGAATGTTTCATTTGATATTGAAGCAATGAGCAACGAAGTATTCGGCCAGTCTATCATGACAGATGGTATCAAGCTTACAGGCGGTAAAGGCGGATATGTAGCATCAGTTGGTTTCCTGACCTCTGTATCTCATAACCTCTGGGTTGATGCAGAACTTGCTTACCAGCAGAAGAATGCTCCTGATTTTAAAGATTTGTTAGGATACAACAAAGGTTCTGACAGATTTGAGGAAAAAGAAGATCAGAGTATTGCTCATGATAAGATATTGGAATACATAAAGACCTATCCTGACCTGTCACTTGTTATCGGCAGCCCGATGACAACCGGTGCAGCTGCAGGTGTCGCAATTGAAGAAAAAGGTCTTGCAGGAAAATTATTCTTCGTAGGCACAGGGCTCCCGATCACTATTGGTAAGTATCTAAAAACCGGAAACTTTGGTGTCGGTTATTTCTGGGATCCTTATCAGGTTGGCTATGCCCTTGGATATGTTGCATTAAATACTTGGTTAGGCAAAGCACCCATGAAAGGCGATGCAGTTGTAAAGCCTGACGGTTCAAAGAACCCGGGATATGAAACACTTGACATTATCACAAATTCCAACGGTGGTAACGTAATATTCGGTACCGGCCAGGTAAGAATCGATGACAAAAACGTTGATGAATGGTATCAGAAATTTGCTGACTATGGTTGGAAACAGCAATAAGATTTGAGAAAAGTCATTTTCTCATATCGTGAAATTTTAGTTGGTTAGGGAGAAATCCCTAGCCAACTAAAATTGAGAATAAGATTTTTATGCTTAAGTTTCATTAAAATTATTTTATCGTGTTATTTTATTATTTTTATTGTTTCTTATTGATAATAAAATTATAATAATTTAGTTTTTAGATTGTCTTTTTGAATACATCATTGATTTTTTTATTTTGGCATCTTTATTATTAAAATAAATAAAGTTAAATAATTATTACATCAAACATTATGAATGAAGAAATTATATCTGTTAAAAACATAAGCAAAAGATTTGGAGCTGTGCAGGCTTTGGACAATGTTGACCTTGTAATAAACAAGGGAGAGATACATTGTCTTGTCGGTGAAAATGGTTCAGGAAAATCTACATTGATCAAGATCATTTCAGGCGTTGAATCCCCTGACTCAGGTGATATATCGATTAACGGAAAGCTTTATAAAAAGCTGAATGCAATTGATTCAATGAGGGAAGGGATCCAGGTCATTTACCAGGACCTGGCATTGTTTCCGAACTTGTCTGTAGGTGAAAATATTTCACTCAATCAAAGAATTGAAAAAAAGGAAAAATTCATTAACTGGAGAGAAGTAAGGGATATAGCAGAAAAAGAACTAAAAAGCATAGGTAAAGCCATAAATCCCGACGATTTGGTAGAGGACCTTTCTGTGGCAAACAGGCAGATAGTTGCTATTTGCAGGGCTTTGACTCATGAGGCAAAACTTATAATAATGGATGAACCAACTACTGCGCTTACCAAAAATGAAGTGGAAAACCTTTTTAAGATCATCCTGGATTTAAAGGCGCAAGGCATATCAGTATTATTTATCAGCCACAAGCTTTCAGAAGTTTTTATAATATCAGATAAAATTGCAATACTCCGTGACGGCAAAAAAGTCGGGGATTTTAAAGCGGAGGAACTGGATAATGAAAAACTTGTATTTTATATGACCGGGAAAAAGCTGGTCGCTACAAAATTTAAATGTGAAATTAAACAGGATTCCGGGAAACCATTGCTGGAGCTAAAGAACTTTACAAAAAAAGGAAATTTTCTGGATATCAATTTAAAACTATATTCCGGAGAAATCTTGGGTATCATAGGCCTTCTTGGGTCAGGACGTTCAGAATTGGCAACTGCAATTTTTGGCCTTAACAAACCTGATTCCGGCGAATTATTCATTGATGGGGAAAAGGTTGTAATCGATAATCCTGGCGAAGCAATAGAACATGGCATTTGCTACCTTCCTGAAGATAGGCTTTCTGAAGGATTGTTTATAGAAAAAGAAATAGAGGAAAATTTATCAGTAATAATACTTAAAAATTACATAAAGTCTGGTCTTATTCAAAGAAAAAAACTTAGAACTGACATTGAAAAATTATCAAAAGACCTGAATATAAAAACGCCGTCACTTGAACTGCCAGTCCAGAGCCTATCCGGCGGCAATCAGCAAAAGGTGGTAGTGGCAAAATGGATTGCTGCAAATCCAAAGATTTTCATTCTTGACGGCCCCACGGTCGGAATAGATGTCGGCTCCAAAAGTGATATCCATCAGATAATCAGGAATCTGGCAAATAAAGGTATAGGGATAATAATAATCTCTGATGAGATACCGGAAGCTCTCCAGAACAGTAACCGCATATTAGTTATGAGGCATGGAAGGATAGTAAAAGAACTTGAATCAGATTGTATAACAGAAGAAGAATTAAATAAGATAGTCATTGAGTCGATACCAAAACAACCAGAAAAGGTTAGCATCTAAAAAGTTTAATTATAATTCTTTAACATTAGAAGATGGAATAAAAATGAGAAAAATTTTTAAGCAAAATGAGATTTATATATTTTTTATAATGATTGCTTTAATCATTATTATAACAAGTTTCAACCGCAGTTTTTTTACACTGGAAAACTTTTTTGACTTGCTTAAAGGGCATTCTTATGAAGGCATACTGGCCATCGGGTTTTTCCTGGTTCTCTTATCAGGAGGTATCGATGTTTCATTTACGGCCATTGCTGTTGTAGGAATGTATATTGGAGTATACACTCTAATATTAACAGGCTTAAATAATATTTTTATAGCATTACTGGTAGCAGGGCTTGTAGGGATATTGTTAGGAGCCATTAATGCGCTTTTTATCGGGGTATTCAAAATCCCTACGCTTATAACCACCTTAGGAACCCTCTCCGCTTTCCAGGGCGGCCTGATGAGCTATCTCCAGGCGACAAAGCAGACTGTAATTTCAGATCCGCCGACTTCAATCGTTAATTTTGGAAAATTTGCTATTTTTAGAATAGTAACCGCAAAGGGTTCCGTAATTGAGTTATCGATATTTGGCTTCATTTTCGCTTTTTTTGCAATCCTGACCTGGGTTATTTTAAAGTATACGACTCTTGGCAGAAGCATTAAGGCAATGGGTGGAAATCGTGAAGCCGCAAAAAGGGCAGGATTTAATATTTTAAGAATACAGTTTTTTATTTATTGTTATGTTGGTTTCATGGCTGGTATTGCAGGTTTGATGTTTGGTTCGTACCTGAGGTATATAGACCCCTTAAACCTGGTAGGAAATGAGCTTACAATAATTGCCGCAGTTGTTTTAGGGGGCGCAAGCATTATGGGTGGAAGAGGTTCCATAATCGGAACTGTTATCGGGGTATCCATCATCACCATATTAAATACAAGCCTTGTTTTTATGAAAGTCCCGCAATATTTTCAACAAGCTGTTATTGGCGCAATAATAGTAATCAGCGTAAGCATTACAGCATATCGACAAAAACGGAAAGACAGAGAAACCAGAGTCCTTGATGTTGCCTGAGTGGTTTCAATATAATTTGGTAATTAGTTTTAGGAGGTTTTTTTGATATACAGAAATAAAAAAGTATTTAGTTTGTTGATTATAACTGTTTTTGCTTTTTTAATTATGACAATTTTGGAGCCTAAGATATTTTTTTCCTTAAGAAACTTTCAATCAATGACAGTTCAGATACCTGAATTTGGGTTGCTTGCTTTGGGAATCACTTTTTGTATGCTGACAGGAGGCATTGATTTATCTGTTGTTGCAACTGCAAACCTGGCAGCAATAACTGCAGCTACAATACTTTTTAATTTTGCGGGGGCAAATAGTGGCGCAGGTCTGACAAAAATCATAACAGTAATAATTCTGGCAATACTTGCAGCATGTGCAGTGGGAATGATATGCGGGACAATCAATGGGCTTCTGGTTGCTAAAATGGGCATAACACCAATACTTGCAACTCTTGGCACGCAAGGTCTATTTGGCGGCCTCGGGGTAATAATAACAAAAGGCAAAGGTATTGTTGGATTTCCTGACCTTTTCTTAAAAATTGGAACCGCGCATCCTTTAAAGGTTCCTTTTGTCTTATATATTTTTATTGCAGTAGTACTTATTTTGGGGCTTATTCTTGGAAGGACCTTGTTCGGGTATAATATCTATATGCTTGGTTCTAATCCTTTAGCTGCACGATTTTCAGGAATAAACAGTGAAAGTGTATTGATAAGGGTATATATGACTTCCGGATTATTAGCAGGCCTGGCATCAATTTTAATGATAGCCAGAGTCAATTCGGCCCGTTCGGATTATGGATATACATTAGTGCTTCCTGCGGTCTTGGTTGCTGTCTTGGGAGGAATCAATCCGAATGGCGGCTTCGGTACATTGACAGGAATTGTTTTGGCCCTTGCATTGTTGCAGATATTACAGAGCGGGTTTAATATCCTGGGAGCCAGTTCTTTCTTTAAAAATGTCATTTGGGGTGCAATGCTTTTATTGGTAATGGTTATAAATTATATAGGCGACAGGTATTCCAAGCGCTTAAGAAAACAAATACCCAGTCTTTGAAAGGAGCCTAAGTATATATGTTAGAAGATTTAGATGTCAAATGGCAGGAAGCTAAAATAAACCAGATTTGTGAAGTATCCTGGAACCTGGAAAAAACAATAGAGAGGTACTGGAATAAATTTGGTTTTGGACCATGGTATATATGGGAGTTTTTCCCCCCGGAACTTCACAGCTGTTATTATAAGGGAGTAAAAGTTGAAACTGCGTTCAGATTGGCCCTTGCACAAATAGGCCCTATTCAGTATGAGATTACACAACCGATTTATGGCCTTGGAATACACAGGGATTGGCTCGAGACAAGAGGGGAAGGGGTACACCATTTGAAGATGTATTTTCCAGATATACCTAAAGCCAAAGAAATGTTTGCAAAAAAAGGGATCTATATATTACAGGAAGGCAGATATAAGGAGGAAGATTGGCATGTGTTTCTGGATACACAAAAAGAATTTGGAGTTATATGGGAAATAGGAAACTGTAAAGATATAGGAGCACCCCATAAAATTTTTCCAGAACCAAAATAATTTATTTTGATAGAGTTTTTATGAAAAAATTGAAAGATATTAGGAAGAGTCGGAGGTATTGGACCTCTTATACAAGTTTATAACGTAGAATTATTGGAAGAGAAAAAAATTCAAATTAAATTTAATATACTAATTAAGGGAAGCAAATGAAAAACATGGAAACCTTAACATTCGCTGACGCAAAAAAAGCTTTAACAGCAATGGAAGAGAAAGCAAGACAACTGGAAATTGATCTTTGTTTCTGTATGGTTGATTGCGCAAATAATATTATCTTGCTTGCAAAAATGGATGATACAAAGATTCATTCAATAAACCTTTCAAGAGCAAAAGCCACTACTGCGGTAAGCCTTAAGGATTCAACAGGAAATGCGCATAAGCTCATTCTTGAGCTAAAAATAGAATCATCATATTGGGCAGGCGCCTGTGAGACAGGCTTTAAAGGTGGAATTCCTGTATACTTTAAACCAGAATCAAAAAACCCCATGGGTGCAGTAGGGGTAAGCGGGGGCACTCAGGAACAGGATGAAGAGATTGCGCTTATTGGTTTAAAAGCAATGGGATATTTAACGAAATAAGGATTTGGTATTAAAAATAGGAGGCAATAATGGAAAATTTTACATTTGACGGAGCTTCACGTGTGATTTTTGGTAAAGGAGCAGAAAAGAATTTAACTTCTGAAATTAAGAGGCTTGGAGGAAAAAAGGTATTCCTGCATTATGGAATGGGAAGTATAAAAAAATCAGGCCTTTACGATAAGGTAATTAAACTGCTCAAGGATGGAGGGTTTGAGGTTATTGAGCAGGGGGGTGTTAAACCGAATCCTGTTATTAGCCACGTAAGGGAAGGTATTAAGATTTGCCGAAATGCAAAAGCTGATATTATTTTGGCAATCGGCGGAGGAAGTGTAATTGATTCAGCAAAAGCTATCGCAGTAGGCGTTCCATACAGTGGGGATGTCTGGGATTTTGCAGAATCTAAAGCTGTTCCACAAACAGCTTTACCAATTGGGGTTATTTTAACAATTCCTGCTGCCGGTTCTGAGACAAGCAGATATTCAGTAGTGACAAATGAAGATGGTATGTGGAAAAGAGATGTAGTAAATGAAAATAATGATCTTATTCGCCCGAAATTTGCAATTTTAAATCCTGAATTTACGCTTAACCTTCCTCCATTTGAGACTGCCTGCGGAGTTGTAGATATACTTGCCCATGTAATGGAAAGGTATTTTTCAAGGACAACAAATGTGGATTTATCAGACAAATTATGTGAAGCAGTAATGAAATCAGTCATTAAAAATGGTCCTGTCGTATTTAAAGAGCCAGGCAATTATGATGCAAGGGCGGAAATAATGTGGGCAGGTTCAGTTGCTCATAATGATTTGATTGGAATGGGCAGAGGATGGGATTTTGTATCCCACAGGGTAGGTATGGAATTAAGTGCAATGTATGATATTGCGCATGGTGAAAGTCTCACAATAGCATTCCCGGCCTGGATGAAATACATGTATAAGTTATATCCAGTTATCTTTGCAAAATTTGCTGTCAAAGTTTTTAACATTGACAATGATTTTGATTCTATTGAAAAAACGGCATTTGCCGGCATCAAAGCAGTAGAAAGCTTTTATAAAGGATTGAATATGCCGATAAGCCTGACCGAAGCAAAAGTGCCTTTGGATAAATTCGAAGTCCTTGCTGAAAAGTGTGATAAAATCGGCAATATCAAAAAAATTGATAAAAAAGATGTCCTTGAGATATTAAAACTTGCCACCTAAGGATATTCTTTATTGTTGATGATAATTATCTTTATTGTTTAAATATTTATGTCAATCTAAAAAAACCCGGGTTGCTGTTGTTTGTAAGTAGCTGCCGAGTTTACAGCCGTTTTCTGTTGTTTTAATTCTGACATTAAATATACTGATCCTGAAAGTTTTTAAGCAGTGGTTAAAAAATTTGCATCATTATTGTCTGCGGATGCATCAAATTATGAAAAAGTCATAACTGATCTTGAAGAAAATGGATATGAAGGTTTTCATTTTGATGTAATGGACGGCCATTTTGTAAAAAATTTTGCATTTGGTCCAAGAGTTATAAAATCTTTAAGGTGCCACACCAGGCTTCCGTTTCAGGCTCATCTTGAAATTAAAAATCCTGGAGAGTATATTGACATGTTTATTGATGCAGGGTGTGATATTATTACTATTCATCCCCAAACTTGTGATGCAGAAAAAGAACTGCGTTATTTGAGGGCAAAAAATATTAAGGGTTCCGTTGCAATAGACCCAGATATAAATATAGAGGAAGTCTTTGAATACCTGAACCTGATTGACAATATCATAATAATGTCTGTTTATCCCGGATTTGGAAACCAGAAATTTATTGCATCTGCGCTTGAAAAAATAAAAGAGTCGAAAGAAATGATAATAAAATCAAAATTAGATATCTCTATTTCAATTGATGGAGGGGTCAGTAAGGAAACTGAACCTGATATAATTAAAAGCGGGTGCGATATTCTGATTTATGGTTCGAGTATTTTTAAATAAATAATATTAAAAAAACTATATCATATATTTGGCAGAGCGATACCATTTTTTGATAATAATAACGGTAAATTAAATATCTGTAGAAAAATATTTTAAATCCGGGTCGTTTAAGGGTCAAAAATCCTATATTCTAACATATATATTTATAAAACTTATCTTTTTTTAACAAAAATTATGTCCTTGAAGTATTTTAATAAAATCTTTCGCAAAAAGCACTTTATATATTTTTGTATAGTTATTTTTATTGTTGTAGTACTTTTTGTAATGGGGGGTTGTGGAAAAAGTGACTATGAAAAAACAATAAGTGGTGAGGTTTCTGCATCAGATGCTAAAACAAGTGGCAATGAGCAAATTAATGGAATAGAAGGCAATGGTTCTGATGAAACAAAAGGCACTTACACTGAAAGCAGCTCTACAACTAGTATTGCAGAACAAACGGCAGCCAGTGAAACTACCGATAGTAATATTACAGATGACAATATTTGGAAGTTTACTGAAAAAAGCTCAAAAATAAAATCTTTGGGTGCATTTTTTTCTAAGTTAGATGTTTGGTCTGCCAAGATTAAAATAAACAAGAATACAGGTGAAACTAATGGCTTTGTATTTGCCACTTATACGGAAGCGGGCCTGGAAGGTAGTTCCACTACTATTAACACAAGCGTGCTCAAGGCTTCATTAAATGGTACCGTGGACATTAAATCACTGGATTTTAAAGGCAGGATCAAAGGCGATATTACTGCTGACAGGAATGATTATTTTTCGGGGCCCATAGATATTGAGATTACAGGGAAACTTTCAGAAGGCAATAGTGTATTTACCGGAAATTTTACAACACCCTCCTATGTAATTTTTGATTTTGCATTGAAAAAAAGCTAGGTATTTATTAATTTTATTTAATCTTTTTTATAGATATATCAGGAAAAGAAGTATTCTGTATTGATATTTTTTTCCTTTTTAGTTCTGTAAACAATATTATGGTAAGGACCAACCCGATAAACAGGCTACTCATAATTATGTATATAATTGCTCCAACTCCAAGATTTTTTGCAATGATTCCAATAATAAGCTGAGAAACCATTATCCCGGCTCCCTGAATTGTAAGTAAAAACCCGATTATTGTCCCAGAGGCATCAGGATTTTCTTCAATTGGTATTGATTTTATAAGAGGAAAAACACATGAAAGAGCCAGTCCTTGAATCATCAAAAACACGATTTTTATATAAATCAGTGGTATAAAAGTAACAAGCGCTATACTTATTGCGCCAATCAAATATCCGATAACCAGAATGTGTACTTCTTTAAATCTCTTTATTAAAAAATTAGTAATCAATAACCCAATAATTGAAAAGATCCAATATCCTGAGAGTACAGCAGAACCTATGAACACCTTAATATTAAAAGAAATGAAATAGGTCGTTAGCCAGGTAGAAAGTCCAAATACTGCTCCTGCGTAAAAAAACAATATAATACTTGATAATATAATTACGGGGAATTTTATTTCCTGAAAAAAGCTTTGCTTTTTTTTTAGAGTTATAGCTTCAATAGATGCTTGGCTGTCTTTAGAAGGTGCCATCTTGAAAAAGAACAATGCTGCTATCAAAAAAAATGCTGCAACAATTATAAATAAGAACATAGGTTTAATGTTAAAAAAAAGTAATACGCTTATTATCAGGGTTCCTAATACACATCCGAAATACCACAATAGATTTAGCCTTACAAAGATTATACTTCTTCTTTTGCTGAAGAATTGACATACATATGCGTAAATTGAAGAATCAATTATGCCAAAACCGCTTCTGGCAAAAATCATTGTTAGAATGAAGAGAATAAGTGTTACATATATACCAAATACAAGAAGTCCGGCAAATATTAACAATAGTCCGATAATTATTATTTTTTTTGTATCATAATGGTCGCTTAATCTGCCAGAGAAGAAATTTCCAGCCACCAGAAAGAAAAAAGATACAAATAATATAATTCCTATAATATCAAAACCGACATTTATTTCTTTACTTATGACCGGAGTAAGTGGATCTATCGCTGATTGTGCGATTCCAACTATAAAAAATATAAGGTACAGAATAATAATGGCTTTTGATTTGCTATTTTTCATAGAAAAAGAAAAAGAATAAACATTTTGCTTATTAATTCATTTGGCGGTATCTCTCTAAATCCATCCGTCCTTCATAATTTGTAGAAAATCTTGATTTCAAAGCCATAATTATATTTTCTCAATATATTTTCTTATTGGTTCTTATAAAAGTATATTTTATTGTGTTTGCTATTAAAGCATCAATACAACTTACCAGTTTCAATATACTCGCTTGTTGTTTCTGGATGTGGGGGACAGCCTTGGACATAATATAGTTCCTGACCGTTGGATCCTACATCCAGTGTTTTTGTGCAGGCACCAAATTTTACAACTGTACCTTTTAAATTTCTGGGTACCTTAACATTCTGCCCCAATAAAAATGTGTAATCTTTGATATTAGGAAGAAGTTTATCGTTTTGCATCCTATAGATAAATGCTTCAAGCGTAGTTCTGCAACCGCTGCAAGCACCATCTTCCAGTATTTGTATGTTATATTTTTTAAGTTCTTCTTCTTCAATAGAAGCTGCAGAAAATTTCTTTCTGACGTCTTTTATCTGTAAACCTTTTACCTCGATATCAGAAATATTTCCACTGCCCAAACCTTGTTCAATGGCAAGTTTTAAATATTCAATTGTATCGGGCCTTATATCCATGACTTCGGCAGCAATACAATCAGCTGCAACTATGTCAAATGACGATATAATGACACCAAGGTTTGCGGGAGTTCCATATACTGGGCCATATCCTTCCATTCCTATAGTACCATCCTCTATTGTAATGTGGGGCTGAAGAAGTTTATTCAAATCTACAATACATTGTGATAGGCCCCATAAATGAAACCTCTTTTTATCTTTTTCCCTTATTACCCCCTTCATGTTTTTTAATCCAAGTGTTGCAGGATAAGTATCATGTGTCTTCATAACAGGCACGTTTATGACTATATCGGATACAAGAAGTGATTCCGGAACATAAACGAATTTAAGGATTTTACCATTAGGAACACTCATAGGTATAAATTTTTCCTTTTTAAAATCAATTAATTTAACTTCTTTCCTTTCGGCAAGTTTATCCCATCCGCTTTCGGCAAAGGATTTATCAGTTTTTATTCCTACTACAGAACCTTCACCTAAAGTTATTTTTTTAACACCTTCTGCTCGTAGCAAGTCTATTAAAGCTTCTATTAAAAAAGGGTTTGTTATTGCGCCGGTCTTAAATGATATTGGAACCAGGATATTTGGTTTTATAAGGACACTATCGCCCTTTAATATCCTGGATTTAAATCCCCCCAATAGTTCAATTGAATCTGAGAGCGATTTTTTTAAAGATTCCACATCTTCAATACTGGTACATTTTGTTATTGAAACTGTTGACATAAAAAACCTCCCTTACACGATTTTTTAGTATTCTCAGATTTAAATAATACTACAAGAACATTAAACAGAATAGAGATTATCATGAAATTTTTATTGTGGAATTATACTTAGATTGGCTATACCCGTTAGTGGAATCTCGAATCATTTTTTAAGAATTCTTGCAGATTTGAAGGTTATAAACCCAATTTATCTTTAGAGATAATCTGAAGGCCATTGTTCCCATCAGCAAGGTAAACATTTTTCTCGTCTACAAATAGATCAGACGCATATCCTTTAGTATTAAAATTAAAAAGGAATTCTGGGTTAGCTTTATCTTTTATAGATATTATCTGCAGGCCACTATTGCCATCAGCAACATATGCAATATCATTATAAACAAAAACAGCATTGGCGAATCCATTTGTATCTATCTGGCTTTCAAGATAAGGATTTTTAGTGTCCTTAATATTTACTATAGCAAGTCCGTCATTCCCATTTGCAAGGTATACAAAATCTCCAGATACAAAAATACCATATGACCATCCTTTTAAAAAATTCTTTTGAGATATTAATTTATTATTTTCATCTGCTTCACTTATTTGTATGCCACTTTCAATAACATCTCCTCCGCAAAGAAACATATAATTTGAATAAATAATACTGTTTTTTACCATAATTCCGGTAACATGAGGCCTTTCACAATAATTGGAATTCGAGGGATTGTCTGAAATATTTTTTGAACAGCCTAGCAGCATGGAAACGGCTAAAATTAAGACTAAAACTACAATTAATATAATTTTTTGATTTCTTAGTTCATACATTATTTTTCACCTAATTTATAATTATTTTTAAAATTTAAATGTTTTTTGCTTATCCCGATAATAATATTGTTATTATGTAAGCTGTAAAGGTATTATTAGCATCTTTTCCTATTTCTATCAATGTTAGATATTTAATCAAATATATTCCATGATACCGCCATAATTATTGATAAAAAACAATGAGACCATTCTGGAATTAAACGCTGATAAGATGAATAAAAAATAATATACTTAAAATATTTGTTAAATGGTTCTCATCAGTTATTCTATCTTAACTTTTTTTAGTATACAATTAATGAATGTAAAAAGGGAGGTAATAAATGCAGGATTTTAATTTTGATATAAATTTTAACTTGGAAAATAAGGTTGCTCTAATAACTGGTGCAGGACGGGGTATAGGAAAATCAATTGCCCAATTGTTTGCAGCAAAAGGCGCAGACCTTATTCTAGTAGGAAAGAGTAATAATGTGGTTAATGTCGCAAAAGAAATAAATGAATCAGGCAGAAATTGTATCCCACTGGTTTTTGACCTAACCATAGAGGAAAATATAAAAAAAATAGTCAAAACTGCAATAAGTGAGTTTACAAGGATTGATATTCTTGTAAATAATGCAGGTATTGTTTTCCTTGATGAGGCTGTATTCATGCCCAAAGAGAATTGGGACAATACAATTGCCCTTAATCTTACGGCTCCATTTCTGCTTTCCCAGGCTGTAGGCCGGGAAATGATAA
>Ga0182021_10004153_pt1 | contig 16986 bp, 15 predicted proteins | sample 612E3MmetaG_FD_120493 | JGI IMG/M metagenome (GOLD analysis project Ga0182021, IMG submission 120493) | Permafrost microbial communities from Stordalen Mire, Sweden - 612E3M metaG (Illumina Assembly) | ecosystem: Environmental > Terrestrial > Soil > Wetlands > Permafrost | place: Sweden...
ACGAAGGTGACCAACAAGCATCTGCTGCCCGTGGGCTATGCACCCATGATCTGGCATCCCGTGTGGAAGCTGAAGCAGGCCGGTCTGGACGAAATCGCCATCGTTACCGGTACTGAGCACATGGGGGATGTGGTGGGCTCCCTGGGCTCCGGCAAGGATTTTGGCTGCCGCTTCACCTACAAGGTGCAGGACGAGGCCGGTGGCATCGCGCAGGCCCTGGCGCTGGTCGAGAACTTCGCGGCGGGCGAGGGGCTCTGCGTGATCCTGGGCGACAACATCTTCCAGGACAGCCTGGACGCCGAGGTCGAGGCCTTCCGCAAGCAGGGCCAAGGCGCCCGCATCATGCTCAAGCCCGTGGAAGATCCCCAGCGCTTCGGTGTGGCCGAAGTGAAGGAGGGCAAAGTGGTGGGCATCGAGGAGAAGCCCAAGGTCCCGAAGTCCAACCTCTCCGTCACCGGCATCTACTTCTACGATGGCCAGGTCTTCGACATCATCCGCCGGCAGAAACCCTCCGGGCGCGGCGAGATGGAGATCACCGACGTCAACAACGCCTACATCGAGCGCGGCCAGATGAGCTTCGGCACCTTCCGAGGGTGGTGGTCCGATGCGGGCACCTACCCCAGCCTGGCCCATGCCAACGAACTGGCTCTCAAGGAAGCCATGCCCTTTCCTGACATCGCGAGGAAGATCTAATGGAATTCCAAAAAGGCCCCATTGGGGGCGTGGTGATCATGCCGTTTCGCAAGTTCGTGGACGAGCGCGGCTGGCTGGCGGAGATCTTCCGGCAGGACGAGTTGCCCGAGTGGTTCCGTCCCGAAATGGCCTACGTGAGCGTGACCAACCCGGGCGTGCTGCGGGGGCCCCACGAGCATGTGGACCAGGCGGACCTCTTCTGCTGGGTGGGCCCCGGCGATTTCAAACTCACTCTCTGGGACAACCGGCCCGACAGTCCCACCTACCGGAACCGCATGGAACTGGCCATGGGCGTGAACAACCCCGGATCAGCCCTCATCCCCAAGGGTGTGGTGCATTGCTACCGCTGCATCAGCCATGAGCCAGGTCTCGTCATCAACTGCCCGGACCGGCTCTTCATGGGCCAGGGGAAAGCCCAGCTTATCGATGAGATCCGCCACGAGGACGACCCCGCGAACCCCTTCGTGAAGGATGAGCTCTCGCGCAGGGCGCAGGTCTGATGCGGGTCCTCGTCACGGGCGCCTCCGGCCAGCTGGCCCAGGCCATCCGCCTGGTCTGGGCGGAGCATGAGCTGCTGCTCCCCGAGGAGTCCGTGCTGGACCTGAGCCAGCAGGAGGCCATCCGTTCGGTGGTGGCCGGGGCCAGGCCCGATGTGGTGGTCAACTGCGGCGCCTTCACCCAGGTGGACCGCTGCGAGACCGAGGCCGAACTGGCGATGCGCATCAACGGTACCGCCGTGGGCTGGCTGGCAGATGTCTGCGAGGCCCAGGGAGCGATGCTCATCCAGATCAGCACCGACTATGTTTTCGACGGTACGGGCACGCGGCCCTACCGGGAGGACGATCCGGTGAATCCGGTCTCGGTCTATGGCCGCACCAAGCTCGAAGGTGAGCGCCAGGCCGCGCGCTGTTCCCGGCACCTGATCGCCCGCACCAGCTGGCTCTACGATTCCTGGGGCAAGAACTTCCTGAACACCATGCTGAACGCTGCTGCCCAAGGGAAATCCCTGCGGGTAGTGGACGACCAGCGAGGTGCCCCCACCACCTGCCGGGCTCTGGCCCGCCAACTCAAGATGGCCGCCGAGCAGAACTGGCAAGGCCTTGTCCACACCACCTGCCAAGGCGAGACCACCTGGCATGGGTTCGCCTGGGCGATCTTCGAGGCCAAGGGCATTGCTGCGGATCTGAGCCCCTGCGCCACTGCCGACTACCCCACCCCGGCCCGACGCCCCGCCTACTCCGTGCTGGACGGCACCCGCCGCCGGAGCCTGGGGCCTGACCTCATGCCAACTTGGCAGGAAGCCCTGGCCGAAGTCATCGACCATCCTGAGTTCGCAAAGGAAGCCTGATGCCTGAGACCATCCTCATCACCGGCGGGGCCGGCTTCATCGGCAGCAATCTGGTGCACCGCTGGCACCGCAATCATCCGGATGACCGGATCCTCGTGCTGGACAAACTCACCTATGCAGCCGATCCAAAACAGGTCGAAGGCCTCGATGGCGTGGAACTGGTGGTGGGCGACATCCAGAACCTGGAGCTGGCGCGGCACCTGATCGAGAAGCACCAGGTGACCAAGGTCTTCCACCTGGCGGCGGAAAGCCATGTGGACCGCAGCATTACGGGCCCGGCCGCCTTCATCCAGACCAACGTGGTGGGCACCTTCTCCATGCTGGAAGCCACCCGCCAGGCCTGGGCCGGGCAGAAGGACTGCCGCTTCCTGCATATCAGCACGGACGAGGTCTACGGTTCCCTGGGCGAGACAGGCAAGTTCCACGAGGAGATGGCCTACGCGCCGAATAGCCCCTACAGCGCCAGCAAGGCCGGCAGCGATCACCTGGTGCGGGCCTACCACCACACCTATGGCCTGAACACCGTCACCACCAACTGCTCGAACAACTACGGCCCCAGGCAGCACCCCGAGAAGCTGATCCCCCTGGCCATCACCCGCATGGCCAAGGGCGAACCCATTCCCATCTATGGCGACGGACTGAACGTGCGGGATTGGCTCTTCGTGGAAGACCACTGCGCCGCCCTGGAGACTGTAATGCTCAAGGGCGTGGCCGGCGAAACCTACTGCGTGGGTGGCGACAACGAGCAGACCAACCTGGCCCTGGTGGACCTGCTCTGCGACCTGGTGGACCGGCACCTCGGGCGCCCCGAGGGCACCAGCCGCAAGCTCAAGACCTTCGTGCGGGACCGGGCCGGGCACGACCGGCGGTACGCCATCGATGCCACCAAGATCCAGACGGAATTGGGCTGGCGAGCAGATACGGCCTTCACCCAGGGCCTGGAGCGCACCGTGGCCTGGTACCTCCACTGACCCCCGAATCAGCAACCCCTGGGCGCCGGTGCCTCAAGTCGGCCCTGCCGACCGTCCTGAATAAGTGGCTCCATCATCAACTTGCATCGTTAGCTGAAATCTGAGTTGCGGTAACGGCCTCAGCATCTTGTTGAATCAGGTCCAGATTCAGCCGTTAGACGCCTGGGATGCATGGGTGTTATTGCTTCAATGGTATCCCGAAACGCAGGGGGACCCATATTGGGCGCCGCCGCGCAGGCCCTCTGACCGGTTTTGTCTCAACTTCCCGTCCGAAGTCTAAAGCCTGATCTAGGGTTCGTTTCCCATTCTGCACTTTCTTTTTCAGGACCTGCCTTGAGCAGTCATGGGTGGGCAATGGCACAGGATTGGAGTTTATAAATCAGACCCGGCCTCGTCCACAGCTCCAGAAATCCCGCAATGCAGAATGGGGTAAGCGGCTCCATTCACATTTGTTGAAGGTTAGTTCAATCACTCCTGGTCCCAAGTTGGAAGCATGAGCTTGGCAAGTACGGAGGCAAGGCGGCTGAAGGCTGAGAGGGTGGGAGGCATCAGGGTGATCGCCTGCCTCCAGTGCATCCATGCCTCAGCCCTCCGGCGCCGCTTGAGTGCATGCTTGGCGGCATGACAGTAGGCTCGGAACAGGCCAGCTTGGGCGGTTTTGATTTCCGTTGGAGATCCGACTTGCCTGGCCAACTGCAGCAGATCCTTCCGACACATGAGTTCAGCTTCCAACATAGCGGGGAGGTTCCTGCTGGTGCCAGCGGGATGCACTCGATAGCGAACCAGAGGGCGGTCGACGAATCCGAATGTACAGCGGGTGGAGAGTTCACCCCACAGCAGCCAGTCCTCCGAAAGCCGACCGATGGCAAATCCCGGATGGGGAGGCTGGATCAGCTCGGCCTTGACCATGACCGACGAGCAGCAGATGAAATTCGCCTTGAGGAGGTTGCCGAAGACCCTCCCTTCAGCCCGGCCCCAGGGTTCCGCAGGAGGGCACGGCTGTCCATTCGCATCCATATCTTCGACACCTGTATGAACCAAGCCGGCACTAGTTTGGTCAAACACGTTTAACTGGGCTTCCAACTTGTCGGGCGACCATAGGTCGTCCGAATCCAGGAAGGCGATGTACCGGCCCTTGGCCTCTCGGAGTCCTCGATTTCTTGCCGAGGAGACTCCCCCATTGGCCTGGGATATGAGTCGGATCCTTAAGTCCTTCTCCTGCCATCGACGGATCAGGTCCGAGGTTTCGTCCTTGGAACCATCATCGATGACAAGGATTTCAAGGTCGGAAATGGTCTGGGTTCGGGCCGACTCAAGCGTCTCATCAATATACCGGGCCGCGTTAAAGGCAGGTACCAGGACTGTCACCAATGGAGGAGAACTGGTCATGAATTACCTTGGTGTTTGAATGCGGAGGTTAGGGTGTAACCCACGGCTAGGATTGTGAATTGTGGAGGGAGGCTGCGGTGGAATTCAAACCCTATCCAAGCGCCCGGGTCGTGCGACCCATCTTCCCGGCTTTCCAGTCTTTCATGGCCAGCCATTCCAAAATGGCGCGCCGAAACGCGCCTCTGAATAACAGGCTTTGGAAGCGGTACCAGACGTTCCGGCGCTGGGCCCGGAGGCGTTCGGGGAAATAGCGTTGGATGAATGCCCAGCGGTTGCGACGGGAATAGTACTCCATCACTGGACTGCGGTGGCCTGTGCTGAGGGATTCCTCATGCAGAACAACCACTTCAAGGCAGGCACTGGCGGTGAGGCCCAGCCGTCGGACCTCCATGGTGAAGGCAGGGTCTTCATAGTAGAGAAAATAGTCTTCGGGAATGTAGCCAAGTTGGTGCGCCAAATCGTTGCGGAAGAATAGGGAACAGCCACTGACGAAGGAGAGTGGATTGCCTTCAAGCAGGCCCGGATCAAGAACTGGCTCGATGCTGAAATCTCCGAGATTGAGCAGGCCTCCGGAGTAACTTCTTCCATTCGCGGAGCGGATGGTCGTACCCCAAAGACCGACCTCGGGGCGAGCCTCCGCGGCACACACAAGGAAGTGGCTGTTCCCTTCTTTTACCAAGATGTCATTGTTCAGCACCCAGGCGAAGGGAACCTGGAGTCGATGAAGTAGGCGGAGGCCCACATTGTTGCCTCCGGCAAATCCCAGATTCTCTCGGTTGAGAACCACACCGACCACCCCTTGGGGGGGAAGAAGCCCCGCATCGGCATCAAGGACCTGGAACACAATCCCGGACGATTCAAGGACGCTCCGGGTTTCTGCCCAGGTGGCATCCGCATCATTCTCGAGCCAGAGGATCCGGCTGGTGCTGGGCTCTCGAATGAGCAGGCTTCGAATGCATTCGAGGGTCTCCCGGGGATGGTGGTAGTTGAGGACCAGGATCCCGACGCGGACCTCTGAAGAGATTGGGTGGGATGAAGGCGGAGCCAATGTGTCTCCCGGGGCGTCAATTCATCTTTATGGGAATGCCATAACTGAAACTCAGGATCCAGTTCGAGCAACGGTTCCCAGGGATGAACTGATCGGCTCCGTGATGCTCATAGGCGAAGCTTCCTCCGACGCGGGCGAAGGGCAGGGTCCACTGGGCGTCCACCTGGGCGTGGTAGAAGTGGTCGTCGACGCCTGGAACATAGTCGGGGCTCGTCAGGGGAGAGTCCCGATCAAAGCGAATGGCATCCAGGACCTGGAGGCGCAGGTGCCCCTGATGGGGCAGCTTGGTGCCCAGGTTGAACCCCTGCTGGTAGACTTCTCCGCCCAGGGGCTGGCCGAGGCTGTCTCCGTAACGGGAGTGGCCGGAGATGAAGCGGCTGTTCCCGTAGGTATAGTAAGTGGAGGCGGGGTAGGGCTGGTTGTGGAGGTCGGACAGTTCCAGCCCCAGGTCCCAGCCGTCGTACACCCATTGGACGCCGACCGTGTCATTGATGTGCACGAGGCCCGGGCTCCCCTCGGCGTAGGCCCATCCCCAGAGGCTGTCCGGGGAGGAGCCCGCAAGCTCCAGATGACTGAGGTCGTGAGAGACAAACCGGAGGTCGTGGCTCCAGGCGGAGAACGGATGCTTCAGGAAGTCCTTCCACTGCCAGTTCACGTTGTTGGCGCCTCGGGAGAGGTACAGGGCCATGCCGTTGGCCCCGAACCAACTCGCAGCAGTCTCGGGAAACCGGATCCGGACTTCCACATCGGCCACGCCGTTGGAGATGTTGTGGTAGTCCGAAGGGACGACGAACCGCTGGCCAGGGTTGGGGTTCTGGGCGTTGCCGGAGGTCTCCGCCACGAGCAGGTTCTCGCCGCCGATGTAGCCCAGGGGATAGTCCCCCCAGGAAAGCCCACTCATGATGTTCTGCCCGTTCGCGTCAACCCCCCCCCATCGGGAGACCACGCCGAAGTTCATATCTACGAAGGGGCCGAAGGCCGCCCGCAAGCGTACACCGCTGAGGTTCGGCCTGCGGATGTCTCCCTGGGTTTCGAGTTTCTGCTGAACTAGTTGGGGATCGGAAATCCAAGCCGGAATCTGCCGGTTCCACTCGAGCTGCCCGAGAAAGGTTTCGAAACCCCAGGTGCCGAGCGGAACTCCGAACAAGTGGAGCTCCACCGAAGGACTCTCCAGGACGAGCCGGGGTACGGGGTCGTTGGAGTCCCCGATCATGTAGCCTCCGAACAGGCCATATCCCCACTGGAATGGCTTCTTCTCCAGGCCCCAGCGCCAGCCGCTTTCGGTGTGCTTCACGAGGCTGAACTCGAGCAGGCGCCCGCGGGTCATGTGATCTTCGAAGTCTTTGAGCCCTGTGCCCATGGCCGAGATCTCCCAGCCATCCCGGATCCAGGTGCCCTTCACCACGATGCCCTGGCCGAAGGTGACCGTGCCCAGGCCATCGCCGTGGATCAGGGGCATCCAGGGCGAAGCTGATTCGCGGGAGACCGAGAGCAGGCCCACGGACAGCTCCGCCAGATCCTTGGGAAACCTGGGCGTTTCGCGGGAGATGGCCTCGTTCAGCCACTGGGCGTGGAGGGCTTCCGTAGCGTCGCTCACCAGCGGAGCCTGGGCCCTAAGCCCCAGGGCCAATAGGCAGGGGACAATCAGGATCAGGGGGCGTGGCAAGGATCGCAGCATTCGAGGAGGGTCCAGAGGCAGGCGCAGCCTGACGTTCAAGGGAAAAAGGCCAAACGGCGACCTCGGACTGAAACCAAGAACAGAGTGTAACCTGAAAGAAAGGCGCGCTCATGCTCTACGACTCTCCCTCTACCTTCGGCCGTACCTTCCGCATCGTCACCTTCGGCGAAAGCCATGGCGCCGCCGTTGGCGTGGTGCTGGACGGCGTGAAGCCTGGGCTGCCCTTCGATCTGGAGGCCATCCAGCGGGACCTGGACCGGAGGCGCCCGGGCCAGTCGGACCTGGTCACTCCCCGCAGTGAGGCGGATCGCATACAGGTGCTGAGCGGGGTCTTCGAGGGACAGACCACGGGCCATCCCATCGCCATGATGGTGTTCAACGAGAACCAGAAGAGCGGCGACTACAAGGCCATCTCGGAGCTCTTCAGGCCCGGCCATGCGGATCTCACCTACGACCGCAAATACGGCATCCGGGATCCCCGCGGCGGCGGGCGCAGTAGCGGGCGGGAGACCCTGGCCCGGGTGGCCGCGGGAGCCTGGGCCAAGCAGCAGCTGGCGGCCCTGGGCGTGACCGTGCGCGGCTTCAACCGCGAGATCGCCGGGATCGAAGGAAAGACCGTGCACTGGGACTTCGTGGAGAAGAATCCCCTCCGCGTGGCGGACCCAGAGATCTTCGAGACCCAGAAGGCCGCCGTCGAGGCCGCCCGTGCCGACGGGGACAGCGTAGGCGGCGTCTGCGAGGTCTGGATCGAAGGCCTGCCGGTGGGGCTCGGCGACCCCGCCTTTGGCAAGCTGGACGGACTGCTGGCGTTGGCCTGCATGTCCATCGGCGCCGTGAAGGGTGTGGAACTGGGGGCGGGGTTCGCCAGTGCCCGGCGGCGCGGCAGCGAGAACAACGATCCCCTGGGGCCGGAGGGTCCTATGAAGAACGATGCCGGCGGCACCCTCGGCGGCATCAGCACTGGGGCGCCCGTGGTGGTGAGACTGGCCGTGAAGCCCACGAGCTCGATAGCCAAGACTCAGAGGACCATCGATCGTGAAGGCCATGCGGCGGACATCTCCACCCAAGGGCGACACGATCCCTGTATCGCCCCTCGCATTGTGCCGGTAGCCGAGGCCATGTGTGCCCTGGTGATCTACGACGCCTGGCTTTCCCAGCAAGCACTGCGGGAAGGTAATGCGCCCAGGCTCGGCGAATGGGACTGGGAGGCCGTTGAGGCCCTGTTCTCGCCTGCGGACGGGCATCAGTTGTGATGACTTCCACTTTCGGCAAGGCATGACGAAGCGATGACCGAGCCCAACCACCATCTTCCGATCATGGGATCCGATATGGAACCCGTCCTCATCAGTTTCCACGCCCCCGTCCACGATCTGGACCTGGTGGCGCAGCATGTGGTCCGGGATGGCCTCCCGGCCCACCTGCGTGACTGGCAGCGGCAATCGGGTGCCCGCGAGATCGTCTACCTCGCGACCTGCCAGCGGGTGCTCTGGATGGTGTGGGAGGGAGAGGCCGGGGCCATCGATCCCGGACCCGGCGTGCGCCGCTATAAAGGCGAAGATGCTTGGGCGCACCTGTTGGCCATGTCCGCTGGACTCGAATCGGCGAACCTAGGGGATCGTGAAATCCCGGGCCAGTTGAAGGACGCCTTGGTGCAGGCCCGGCAGGTGGGCGTGGCCGGGGACGAGGCCCAGACGGCCATCGAGGATGTGATTCGCGAGGGCCAGAGGTTGCGGGCCAGGCTGGGACTCGCCGACGGGAATGTCAGCGTGGCCACCGTCGCCCTCAAGCATCTGACAGAAGGTCTGCCCCAGGGGTCCTCCGTGGCGTTGGTGGGTGTGGGCCCGATGACCCAGTACCTGGCTGAACGGCTTCCCGAGCGCGGCTTCAGGGTGGCGGTGGCCAACCGCACCCGCAGCCGGGCCCATGAACTGGCCGATCCGCTGGCACTTCCCGTGGTCGATCTGCCCAGGCTGCAGCACGACCCTCTGGGTTTCGACGCCATCGTGACAGCTACCGCGGCCCCCGAGCCCATCTTCACGCTGGATGCCTGGCAGTCGCTCAAGCGGCCCCTCCTGCGCATTCTTGATCTGGCCCTGCCGCCGGACTCCGAACCGGGCCTGGAACAGTTGCCCTGGGTTCACCGCATCGACCTCAACGCCTTCCTGGCTCAGACCACCACAGCCCGGGCCCAACGGGCCGAGGCGGCCCTCAAGGCTGAACCCTACCTGATCGGCGCCGCCGGGCGATTGCGCCACCGCGCCTTGGCCCGGGCCCGCAAGCTGCATCTGGTGTCTGCCCAAGAGCGTCTGGATGCGGCTTGGGGCGCCCTGGAAGCGGAAGTGAAAACCCTGGAGGACTCCATGGCCGGACTCGATGACGTCCAGCGGGAAGCCTTGAAGGAGATCCTCTCCCGCGGCCGCACCTTGGCCTTCCGGGCCCTGGTCCAGACCCAGCCCAAACCCACCCTTGATGGAGAGGCGGTCAACCCATGAAGAAGCACGTCACGGTCGCGACTCGTGGATCCGCCTTGGCCGTAGGCCAGGCCGAACCCATGGTCAGGTTCCTCGAATCCAATGGCTACGAGGTGTCCTGGCGCAAGTTCTCCACCTCCGGCGACCAGTGGCTGCAGGGACCCCTCGACAAGCAGGTAGGGGGGGGCTTCTTCACCAAGGAGTTGGAGGACGCCATGGCCGCGGGGGCTGCGGATCTGCTCATCCACAGCCTGAAGGATGTATCACTGGAGCGGCCCGCGGGCATCATCCCCGCCTGCATCCCCCTGCGCGAAGATCCTTCCGACTGGCTGGTGATGCGGCCTGACGCTCCTGAGGATCTGGTCATTGGTACTAGCGCGGTGCGCCGCGAACGTGTGCTCAGCCAGATCTTCCCAAGGGCCCGCTTCACATGGATCCGCGGCAACGTGCAGACGCGACTCCAGCGGGTGCGCGACGGCGTGCTCCGCGACGAACCCCTCCACGCCACCATGCTTGCGGCGGCCGGACTGAAGCGGCTGGGGCTCGACCTCACCGGGCTCACGGTGCAGCCCCTCGCGCCTTCGGAGTTGCCATCGGCCCCGGGGCAGGGTGCGCTGCTCGCCGAGGCCCGGGCCGACCGCCCCGATCTCGTCGAGGTGCTGTCCGGGCTCCACGACGCCATGACTGCCCGGTGCGTCACCCTGGAACGCCAGGTGCTGGCAGGCATCGGTGGCGGGTGCCAGCAACCTCTGGGAGCCCTGGCGACGCCCCAGGCGGATGGGAGCTTGCTGCTGCAGGCGGCCTACGCACCGGAGGGCGAGCTTCGCCGGGCTGAGGCCCGGGGAACCGACGACAAGCAGCTGCTGGCAACGATCTTGAAGGGCATCGGCCTGTCATGACCCCTTCGGCCCACCTCCCCCGCCTGGCCCTGGCCCGACCCGCCCAGCATCCGCTGGCGGATACGGTGCTCAAGGCCGGTTGGCAGCCGATCCCCTATCCCTTCACTTCCCTGAAGAGGACCGGCGCCGCTCCGCCCATGCCGCTGGACCAGGCCGACGCCCTCCTGGTGCTGAGCCCTTCGGGCGCCCAGGTGGCCGCGGCGGCCTTGCCCGCCGGGATGACCTGCCTGGTGCAGGGGGCAGGCACCGCGGATGCCCTGGGACGGGAGGACCTGGACGTCCACCTTCCTTCCGAGGCCCGGGCCGAGGCCCTTTGGGAACTGCTCCAGGAACGATTCCCCGGAGGTGGAGAGTTCGTGCTCGTCCGCGGCGAGCGCAGCCGGGAGTACCTCGAGGTGGCCACCAAGGGTTCCGTCTGGCGCATCCACGCCTGGGTCACCCACTGTGAGGCGGCGCGAGAGCCCTTTCCACCCCTGCCGGAGGTCGAGGCGGTCCTGGCCCTGAGTCCGACCCAGGCCGACATCCTCGCGCCCCTCTCGGGCCAATTACAGCGCTTTGCCTGGGGCGAGGCCGCCGCCGAGGCCTTCACCAGGGCGGGCGCCCCCGCCCATGGCCACTGTGAACCGAAGCCCAGCCTGCTCTGGGCCATGCTCGCGCAACACCTCTCATCGCAAGAAAACCTGTAAGTAAGGAGGATTTCCATGCTGAACCGCTCCCGCCGCCTCCGCACCAGCCTGGCCATGCGCAACCTGGTGGCCGAGACTGACCTCCGGCCCCGCCATCTCATCCAGCCCCACTTCGTGCAGCCGCAGGCGGGCAGCAGCGAGATCTCCAGCATGCCGGGCATTGTCAATGCCAGCGTGGACGAAACGGTGCGCCAAGTGGAGAAGGACCTCAAGAAGGGTCTCGCCAGCGTCCTGCTGTTCGGAGTCCCGGACGAGGATGCCAAGAGCCCGGATGCCTCCTACTGCTGCGACCACGCAGGCGTGATCCCCCAGGCGGTGAGGGCCCTGAAGAAAGCCTTCGGCTCCGACCTCATCGTCATGACGGACGTCTGTCTCTGCGGCTACACCAGCCACGGCCACTGCGGCCTCGTGGACGACGAGGGGGTTGTCCAGAACGACCAGACTTTGCCCATCCTGGCGGAGATGGCCCTTCGTCATGCGGAGGCCGGGGCCGACGTGGCCGCCCCCAGCGACATGATGGACGGCCGCGTGGCCGCCATCCGCGAACTGCTCGACCGGAACGGCTTCACCCAGACTAGCATCCTCAGCTACGCCATCAAGCACGCCGGCGCCTACTACGGCCCCTTCCGCGAGGCGGCCCACAGCAGTCCCAAATTCGGCGATCGCAAGAGCTACCAGATGGACCCCAGGAATGCCCGAGAAGGGTTGCGGGACGCGCTCCTGGACGTGGAGGAGGGGGCGGACATGCTCATGGTCAAGCCCGCCCTGCCGAACCTGGATCTCATCTGGCGCCTCCGCGAGGCCCAGCTGGCGCCCATCTGCGCCTACCACGTATCCAGCGAGTTCAGCAGCGTGAAGGCCGCCGACCGCCTGGGCTGGGTGAATGGCGACCAGCTGATGTATGAGCACCTCATCGCCATCCGGCGCGCGGGGGCCGACATGATCGTCACCTACGCGGGCCGCGAGGCGGTCGAAAAGGGATGGGTCTCTTAGAACTGATTCACCACCAAGGCACGAAGAATAAGGAAGCCAAATGTCGAATGAAACTCTGTTTGCTGAAGCCCTGACCCATTTCCCCGGCGGCGTCTCTAGCCCCGTGCGGGCCTTTCGGGCCGTGGGCGGCACGCCCAAGTTCTTCAGGAAGGCTTCCGGCGCGTGGTTCGAGGATGAGGACGGTCAGCGCTTCCTGGATCTCTGCATGTCCTGGGGCCCGCTGATCCTGGGCCACGCCCATCCCGACATCCTGGCCGCAGTGAACGAGGCCATGCATGAGGGCCTCACCTTCGGCGCCCCCAGTCGCCGAGAGCTGGCCCTGGCCCGCCGCATCAAGGAGATGGTGCCTTTCATCGAGAAGATGCGGTTCGTGTCCTCGGGCACCGAGGCCGTCATGTCCGCCCTGCGCGCCGCCCGCGGCTTCACGGGCCGGGATCGGATCCTGAAATTCGAGGGCTGCTACCACGGCCACAGTGACGGGTTGCTGGTGAAGGCCGGCTCCGGCCTCATCACCTTCGGCGCCCCCACCAGCGCCGGTGTGCCCAAGGCCATCGCTGAGTTGACCTCCGTGGTGTCCCTGGATGACCTGGAGACGCTGGAGCGCACCTTCGCGGAGATCGGCAACGAATTGGCCGCGGCCATCATCGAGCCCATTCCCGCCAACAACGGCCTGCTGCTCCAGCGCCCCGAATTCCTCAAGCGCCTGCGCGAACTCTGCACCAAACATGGCGTGATCCTCATCTTCGATGAGGTCATCAGCGGCTTCCGCGTGGCCCCCGGCGGCGCAGCAGAACGGCTCGGCATCACGCCAGACTTGGGCACCTACGGCAAGATCATCGGCGGCGGCATGCCCGTGGGCCTCTACGGCGGCCGCAAGGACATCATGGGCGTCGTGGCACCGGACGGCCCGGTCTACCAGGCGGGCACGCTGTCGGGCAACCCGGTGGCCATGGCCGCGGGCCTGGCCACCATGGAGAAGCTGACGCCCGCCTTCTACGCAAGCCTGGAAGCCAATGCAGCCAAGTGGGCCGCGGCCTTCGAAACCATTCCGGGCCTCCACTGCCCCCGCTACGGCAGCCTGCTCTGGCCGCTGTTCCAGGACGGCGTCCGCCGCAGCGACGCCGTGAAGGGCGAGGCCATCAGCAGCTTCAACCGCCTGCACAAGGCCCTGCTGGGCCAGGGCGTCTACCTTCCGCCCAGCGGCTACGAAGTGGCCTTCCTCGGCGCCGCCCACGGCGAGCCCGAACTGGCCCACTTTAAGCAAGCCGTGGCCGCCGTGGCCAAAGACTTCGCCTGATCCTCCCGCAATTCCCGTTCTTCCTCTGCGTTCTCTGCGTCCTCTGCGGTGAATGGTTTTTTGGTGATGTGATGACTCAGCCCCTTCTCCGTGTCCTCAATGGGGAGACCCTCGACAAGCCCCCGGTCTGGTTCATGCGCCAGGCAGGACGTTTCCTGCCCGAGTACCGGGCCGTGCGGGCCAAGGTCACCTTCGAGCAGCTGCTCACGGATTCTGACCTGGCGGCGGAAGTGACCCTGCAGCCCATCCGCCGCTTTCCCCAGATCGACGGCGCCATCATCTTCAGCGACATCCTGGTGATCCTGGATGCGCTGGGCTGCGAGGTGACCATTCCCGAGGGTGGGCCCCGCATCGGCAAGACCTTGGACCAGATCGACATCAACCGTCCCCTGGACGAATCGATCTTCGATCCGGTCTGCGCGGCCATCCGCAAGGTGAAGGCCAACCTTCCGGCCAAGGTCACCATGCTGGGCTTCGCGGGTGCGCCCTGGACCCTGCTGGCCTACGGCATCGAAGGGAAGGGCAGCAAGAGCTGGGCGAGGGCCAAGTCCTTCATCCACCAGGAACCCGTGCTGGCTCGCCAGTGGATGGACAAGCTCGCGGACGCCGCCGCTCGCCTGCTGAACCTGCACATCGAGGCCGGCGCCCAGGGCGTGCAGCTCTTCGATACCTGGGCCGGAGAACTCGATGCCGACGACTACGCGACCTTCGCCCTGCCCGCGGTGGAGCGCACCCTTTCCCAGGTGACCACCGCGCCGACCCTGTTCTTCGCCCGCACCGGCTACCTGCCGGATGCCCTGAACAACCTGCCATGCAAGGGCCTGGCCGTGCCTTGGCAGGTGCCGATCTCGGAGGCCCGCCGCCGCTTCCCGAAGATGGTGCTGCAGGGCAACCTGGATCCCATCGCGCTGCTGGCCGGGGCGGATACCGCCAAGCGGAAGACCCGTGCCATCGTGGACGCCATGAAAGGCCATCCCCATATCTTCAACCTCGGTCATGGGCTGGTGCCCGAGACCGATCCCGCCGTGGTGGCGGCCGTGCTGGACGAGGTGAAGGCATGAACCAGCTCGCTGATCTCATCCGCCGCTATGACCGGCCGGGGCCGCGCTATACGGGCTACCCCATGCCTCCGGTCTGGTCCGATGACTTCCCGGAGCCCGAAGTCCTCGCGGCCCTGGACCGGGCCGATGCCCGCAAGAACGAAGCCCTCTCGCTCTACCTCCACATCCCCTTCTGCCCCCGCCGCTGCGCCTATTGCGGCTGCAACGTGGTGGTGAGTCCCCAGTACGACCCCGTGGAGGCTTATCTCGCTGCGGTGACGAAGGAACTGGACCTGGTCTGCTCCCACCTGAAACACCGTCGGAAGGCCCTCCAGCTGCACTGGGGCGGGGGTACGCCGACCTATCTCAACGCCGCGGACCTCAGGCGCACCTTCCAGCTCTTCAAGGATCGCTTCGAATTCCTGCCGGGCGCCGAGATTGCCATCGAGGTGGATCCCACCTTCCTGGAGCCGGACCAGCTGCCCGCGCTCCGGGAGATGGGCTTCAACCGCGTCTCCTTCGGCGTGCAGGACCTGGACGAGAACGTGCAGGCCCTCATCACCCGCGGCCAGACCTGGGACCACACCCTCACGGCCATGCGCCAATGCCGGGACTTGGGCTTCGAGGGTGTGAACCTGGACCTGGTCTACGGCCTGCCGGGCCAGACCATGGACACCTTCCGCCGCACGCTGGAATCCACGCTGGAGTTGTCACCGGATCGCATGGCCATCTACGGCTTTGCCTACCTGCCCAGCATCATGCCCTTCCAGCGCAGCATTCCGGCCGAGACGCTGCCCACGCCGGAGCTACGTCTGGACCTGCTGCTCATGGCTTCGGACATCCTGGAAAGGTCTGGCTACGTGCCCATCGGCATGGATCACTTCGCTCATCCGAACGATCCCATGGCCAAGGCCGTACAGGAGGGGCGGCTCATCCGCAACTTCATGGGCTATGCCGTGTCGGCCGGATCGGATCTTCTCGGCTTCGGTCCCAGTGCCATCTCCAATGTGGCGGGTGTGTATTCCCAGAACGAGAAGATCCTTGCCAAGTGGGAGCGCAGCATCACCGAGGGGCATCTTGCGGTTCACAAGGGTCATCGTCTCTCGGAGGATGACGAACTGCGCCGCTGGGTGATCCACCATCTGATGGGCCACTTCGAACTGCGCTGGGACGACCTGCAACAGCGCTTCGGCGTGGACGGTCCCTTGCTCTTCGCCGATGCGGTGGCGCAATTGCGGGAGGAGGTGCCCGAGGGCACCGTGGAGGTGCGCCCCGAGGGCATCTTCATCACCCAACTGGGCCGGCGGTTCGTGCGAAACCTGGTGCAGCCCTTCGATGCCTACCTGGCCAAGCTCAGCGCCAAGACACCTTTCTCACGCACGGTATGAATCAAGTCATTGAATAGCTGACCCAAAGGCCTAAATTGAGGACTGTGGAGACCCGCCCGCTGGGGCCAGGGCTCCTTGGCTTTCGGCCCCATCGGTGGTCTCCGCGAACCAGCCTGGCGTTCCAGGCGATTTCGCGGAGGTTTCCATGTCTCGAGCTCTATTCCTCCTGCTTCCCGCCCTGGTGCTCCAGGCCCAGGATTCAGCCATCCCGGGCGCCGTGGAGGTGCGCCCCGGCATCTTTGTGCTTCGCGGGGTTCCCAACGAGGGGACTTGCGCGGCGATCAAGAAACAGCACATCACGCACGTGATCGATCTGCGGCAGGATGGTGAGGCCAACTTGAACTGTGAATCCGAGGCCTCGCGCCTGCAGGACATGGGCGTCCAGTATCTCCGCTACGCCGTCAGTAAGACACCACCAGCCGGTGACTTCGATTTTCTCCGGGAATTCCTCCGGGATCTGCCGAGGGGATCAAAAGTGCTGCTCCATTGCAGCGACGGCAATCGGGCTGCTGCGGTGGTCTGTCCTTGGCTGGTCCTGGATAAGGGCCTACCTGTCGAGGAGGCCCTCAGGATTGCCAAGGGCGCTGGACTGCAACTCCAAGAGACAGAAAATGCCGTGCGGAAGTACCTCAGCAGCAAGGGCCGGGCCTAGCGTTCCTCGGTGACAGGAATATCCGGTTCAGTCCTTGGACTCGCTGTACATCACTTCGATCTGGGAGGCGTACATCTGGTTCACGACCCGGCGCTTCACCTTGAGGGAGGGTGTCAATTCACCTCCCTCGAGGGTCATCTCGTGGTCCAGCAGGGCGATCCTCTTGATGCGCTCGTAGTTCGACAATTGCACGTTGACGCGCTCTATCCGGCTTCTCATCTTGGCGATGGCCAGGGGGTTCTGGATGAGTTCGGCGTGGGAGGAGAAGGAGATCTTCTTGTAGCCTGCCCAACGCACCAGGCCATCGAAGTTCGGGACGATGAGGGCGGTGATGTAGTTCCGCTGGTCGCCGATGAGGACGGCCTGTGAGATGTACTTGTCCCCCTTGAGGAGGTTTTCGACGGGTTGCGGGGCGATCTTCTTCCCGCCACTG
>Ga0182021_10004154_pt1 | contig 16981 bp, 10 predicted proteins | sample 612E3MmetaG_FD_120493 | JGI IMG/M metagenome (GOLD analysis project Ga0182021, IMG submission 120493) | Permafrost microbial communities from Stordalen Mire, Sweden - 612E3M metaG (Illumina Assembly) | ecosystem: Environmental > Terrestrial > Soil > Wetlands > Permafrost | place: Sweden...
CTGTCCCTGGTGCATTCCATTAACAATGAATCCGAGTGATACCTGGTCAGATTCCCTGATGTTATCTTTAAGCGCATTAAAAGGTATCTTTGCCTCATACACCAGGACATTCAGGGAATCCCATTTGATGATGGCCTTTACGCCAGAACTGTTGGTCATGGTTCCCTGGAAACCATCCACCTCATCCCTGAACCCTGTCAGTTCCATTTGCTTTAACTGTAACATGTAATAAAGCTTCTGCTGGGCACCATTACTATTATTATTATGTCCTCCCGGAGATTGGGAATTGCCCAGCGGGAAATGGATCCCTGTTTTTTTATTTTTTTTACCGGCAGGATCAATCCAGATATCCATACCGTTTCTCAGTACCTTCATCTGCTGTTTTTCATCCGGAATTTTAATGCAGTAATAAAGCGAAGAACTATCGTTCGCTATCGCATAACTGATCGCTGCATCTTTATTGTAAAGGAACATTGAAGGTTCCCATTCCTTGCTGCTCCCGTCGATGACTATATTCTGTTTATAAAATGCAGGATTGTTCTTGCTTTTCTTTGAAGGATTTGATGCCCCGGAAAGATTAGAACCGGATAAAATCATCAGGCAGAAAAATAAAAAAAATACGGGTACCTTCATAAAATGTATTTAATTTTGAAGAGGATCGTCCAATTTTATATTAATATCAACCGGATCAACGTAAAAATCAGAAAAAAATTATACCTGCCCCGTTTTATAGGTCTATAATTTAGGATTAACATGAAATGATTTTAATCCTTAAAATATTATGAAAAAACTTTTAGTCGGTAGTGAAATGGACAGGATGCCCGGATGGGCATTTAAAATGATGTCGATGATGTTTGCTTTCCGGGACTTTTTCCAGGATCCCGGTCATAAAATCGATGAATTTGGAATTCAACCGGGAATGATGGTTCTCGATTATGGATGCGGTCCGGGAAGACATGTTCCGAGAGCCGCTGAACTGACAGGCCCCACCGGGCTTGTCTATGCAATGGATATCCAGGAACTATCGATAAAGGAAGTTGAAAAGCGGATAAGGAAATATAAGTTGGTGAATGTCAGGCCAATGCTTATCAATGAACTCAATCTGATCCAGGATAAATCCATCGATGTGATCTATGCATTGGACATGTTTCACATGGTATCTGATCCGACAGACATGTTAAAAAAATTTCACCGTGTGATTAAAGAGCACGCTGCATTATTTCTTGAAGACGGACATCAGTCAAGGCAATCGGCAAAAGAAAAAGTCATGCGTTCAGGTTTTTGGGAGATTACCGAGGAAAAGCCAAAATATATGAAATGTTCTCCGAAAAAATTTTAATTCAATTCTTACGTTAATATAATTTCTTTTGAATGGAATCCCATTTTTTAATTTGTTTATTCCTGAAAAATTGAATCATGACGAGAAACTTACTCTTCTTTAATTATTTCTTTACGATTTTACTTTTACTGGGATCTTGTCATTCAGACAAGAAGGATAAAAAAGTGACGAAGCAAGCCGGAGCAGTTTCGTTTATTGAAGGATGCATCGTAAAGCCAACAGCGATTGATGAAACAATATCGATTTCAGGAACCCTCATCCCTTTTGAGGAAACCGCTCTCATGCCGGACGTGGCAGGACGTGTCGTGTTGATAAATATCATCGAAGGACAATTTGTCAAAAAGGGAACAGTACTGGTCAAAATATTTGACGAAGATCTGCAGGCAAACCTTAAAAAATCTCAGACCCAGCTGGAAATTGCTGAACAAACGCTGAAACGTCAAAGCGAATTGATTAAAATTGATGGCATCAGCCAGCTGGAATACGATCAGACACGATTACAGGTCACGTCAATCAAAAATGATATTGAACTGCTGAAAGTGCAGATCAGGAAAACAGAAGTTCTGGCTCCTTATGATGGTGTGATCGGACTGCGAAATATCAGTCTTGGCGCCCAGGTAACACCTTCGACCGTAATTGTTACCATCCGTATGAGGGAAAAACTGAAGCTTGATTTTGCGGTACCTGAAAAATACAGCCAAAGCATTGTACCGGGATTAAAGGTGGTGTTTACCGTTCATGGTGACGAAAAAAAGTATGATGCCGAGGTAATGGCTTCGGAAGAAGGGATTGAAACAATAACCAGGAACCTTAGGGTAAGGGCAGTGGTCAATAAGGTATCGGCTTCGCTGGTGCCCGGTGCATTTGCAAATGTGGAATTGAAGCTGAATGAGAATAACAATGCATTGATGATCCCTACCCAATGCATTATCCCGATGGAACGGGATAAACAGGTGATCATTTCCAATGGGGGCAAGGCGAAATTTATTACAGTAAAGACCGGGATCAGGACGGCTTCGCAGATTGAAATTCTGGAGGGAATCAGTAAGGGAGATACGGTTGTAACAACAGGTATTTTGTTTATTAAACCCGGCGCAGAACTCAAATTCTCAAAGGTAAAGAACGGACAGTCATGACCATTTCCGATATTGCATTAAAACGGCCGGTTACCTCGATCGTGATGAGCCTGATCATTATCCTGTTCGGGATTGTTGGATTTACATTTCTTGGGATCCGTTTGTATCCGGCCATTGATCCTCCAATAATTACCGTTCAAACCAACTATACCGGTGCTAATGCCGATATCATTGAATCGCAGGTCACGGAACCTCTGGAAAAAACAATCAACGGGATTGAAGGAGTACGATCGATCTCTTCTTCTTCTTCAACCGGCATCAGTAATATTACTGTAGAATTCAATGTCGGGGCCGATCTTGAAAAAGCAGCGAACGATGTACGTGATAAAACTGCACAAGCCACCCGCAATCTCCCGCTGGATATTGATGCTCCCCCGGTCGTTACAAAAGCCGATGCCAACAGCGACCCGATCATTACGCTTTCCGTCCAGAGCACGACCATGAATGCCATGGAACTGAGCGATTATGCAGAAAATATTTTACAGGAAAAGCTTCAAACCATTCCGGGAGTAAGTGCAGTTAATCTTTTTGGACAGAAACGACCATCAATGAGGTTATGGCTGGATCCAGATAAACTTGCCGCTTATAATCTTACTGCTGAGGATATCAACCAGGCACTTATCAGGGAAAATGTCGACCTGCCGGGAGGAAAAGTGAGGGGAAAAACTACGGAAATGATCGTTAAAACATACGGCCGGTTGACCACAGAAGAGGATTTTAATAACATGATCATTAGTCAGACCAAAGATCAGGTGATCCGTTTCCGGGATATCGGCGAGGCCGTCCTGGGCCCTGAAAATGAAGAGACTATTGCCAAGTTGAATGGTGGAGAAGGCATTGCACTGGCCCTCATCCCTCTTCCGGGGGCCAACACCATCACCATTGCCGATGAATTTTATAAGCGGTTTGATGAAATTCAGAAAATGTTGCCTCCTGGGTTAAAAGTATTCGTCGGGTATGACCGATCAAAATTTGTCCGCCAATCAGTAAAAGATGTGGCAGAAACTCTTGCCATTGCCATTTCACTGGTGATCCTGATCGTCTTTCTTTTTTTCCGTACCTGGATGATCGCACTCCGGCCACTGATCGATATTCCCGTATCACTGATCGGGACGTTCTTTATCATGTATATTTTTGGTTTTTCAGTGAATGTCCTTACACTCCTTGCTATTGTCCTGGCGACGGGACTTGTGGTAGACGATGGAATTGTAGTGACGGAAAATATTTATAAGAAGATCGAGTTGGGTATGGACAAGTGGAAGGCAGCATTTGCCGGTACCCGTGAGATCATTTTCGTCGTGATCTCCACTTCACTGACCCTTGCGGTTGTATTTATCCCGGTAATTTTCCTGCAGGGGTTCACCGGAAGATTATTCCGTGAATTCGGGATTGTGCTGGCCAGTGCTGTGTTGATCTCTGCCTTCGTTTCACTTACCCTGACGCCGGTATTGAATGTCAAGCTGGGCAGATCCAATACCAAAGAATTGAAATTTTACCAGATGACCGAACCGTTTTTTATAGGTCTCGACAGGAATTACAGAAACTTGCTTCGCTTATTTATCAACCGGAAATGGATTGCCGTTGCAATTTTAGTGGCATGTCTTGGATTGGTTGTTTTGCTGGTGAAGACCTTAAAATCGGAACTGGCCCCGCTTGAAGATCACAGCCTGATCAGGGCTTCAGTGACTGCCCCGGAAGGAACGGATTTTGATTACATGCTGAATCTTTTCGACCGGATCGGGCAAAGAGAGATGGATGAAGTGCCCGAAGCCCGACTGGTATACGTGCGTGCCGGATCCGGGTTTGGTGTATCCAACACGAACACCGGTAATGTCAACACCTTTCTTACAGATCCGAAGGAACGGAAAGCTACGCAGCAGGATATTTACAACCGGTTGGTGCAATTATACAAACATTATCCCGAAGCCCGCATCATTCCGAACCAGGAACAGACCATTTCCACCTCATTGTCGGCCGGATCGCAGCTGCCTGTGCAATTTGTCATCCAGAACCTTGATTTTGACAAGCTGAAAATGGTACTCCCCAAATTCCTGGATGAGGCCCGGAAGGATCCGGTCTTCGGGAATGTCGACGTGAATCTGAAATTCAACAAACCGGAAATTAATATTTTCGTCGACCGGTTAAAAGCTACCGATATGGGGGTGAGCGCCATTAATATCTCCAACACACTGGATTATGCATTAAGCGGGCGCAGGTACGGATATTTCCTGCGGAATGAGAAACAATATTTTGTGATTGGCCAGGTGGAAAGGGGAGACCGTAATAAGCCGGCAAATATTTCAGGGCTTTATGTCCGGAATAACAACGGCGGTTTGGTTCAGCTGGATAACCTTGTTAAGATGGAAGAGAATAGCGAACCCCCGACACTTTATCATTATAACCGGTATAAATCTGCTACGGTATCTGCTTCACTTGCACAGGGGAAAACGCTGGGAGAAGGTATTGCTGCCATGCGAAAGATCGCCGGAACATTACTGGACGATTCGTTCCATACTGATCTGCTGGGTCCCTCCCGCGATTTCGCAGAAAGCAGCTCCAATACTTCATTTGCACTTCTGCTGGCACTTATCCTGATCTACCTGATCCTGGCGGCCCAGTTTGAGAGCTTCGTTGATCCGTTCATCATCATGCTTACGGTTCCTCTTGCTATCTCCGGTGCATTGCTGGCATTGTGGATTTTCGGGCAGACACTGAATATTTTTTCAGAGATAGGAATGATCATGCTGGTGGGCATTGTCACAAAGAACGGTATTTTAATCGTGGAGTTTGCCAATCAACAGCGTAAAAAAGGATTAGCCAAAGCGGAAGCTGCTCATGAAGCTGCAGCCTTGCGGTTACGCCCGATCCTCATGACCTCCCTTGCAACCGTTTTCGGCGCCCTGCCTATCGCCCTGGCCCTTGGCGCCGGAGCTTCGAGCCGTGTACCCCTTGGGATAGTCGTCGTAGGCGGATTGATGTTTTCCCTGATTCTCACTCTCTTTGTTATCCCCGTCATGTATATATTATTGTCCGGCAAGAAAGCAAAACAAAGCGAGGCAGATATTGCACTCGAATCGCTATAATCATTAAACTGGTACCTGGTGAAAAAAATCTTAATCCCTGCATTCTTTTTGTTATTCCCGGTCATGACTGTATTCTCACAGTCCTTACTTACAGTGGAGGATGCGGTAAATACTGCATTAAAAAACAATTATGATATTCTTGTCGCTCATAACGATGCCGACATTGCAAAGATCAATAACACCCTTGGCAATGCAGGTATATTACCTTCTGTTTTTGCGACAGGCACAGATAATTATTCGATAACTAATTCTCACCAGGAACTGGCCTCAGGATTGATCAAGGAATCTTCCTCAGTACCTTCAAATGCGCTGAATGCCGCATTAGCGCTGAACTGGACGCTTTTTGACGGTGGCAAGATGTTCATTACCAAGAACAAGCTTAATGAAATTGAAAAGCTCGGTGAGATCCAATTTAAAGATAAAGTCCAGCAATCTGTTTATGATGTGATCATTGCCTATTATGATGTTGTAAATCAAAAACAGCAACTCCTTGCCATTAAGGAAGTAATTTCATTCAACCAGGAACGGGTAAAGATCCTTCAGAAAAGTTTTGATGCAGGACTTTCCCCTAAAACAGATATTCTCCAGGCGAAAATCGACCTGAACGTAAATCTTGAAGTTGAGGTGAACCAGGAGCATAATATAATCACGGCAAAACGAACCCTGAATCAACTTTTGAGTCGTGATCCCGACATACTCTTCGAAGTGGAGGATTCAATACCATTTAATTATACTCCGGACCGGAAAGATCTTTTGCAAAAGCTTAGCGCAAACAATACATCAATCCAGTCGTATCAGAAACAGCTGAGGATAGCAGATCTTACTGTGGGAGAAAATAAATCTTTTTATTATCCCAGGCTAACCTTTTCAGGCGGTTACAATTTTCTTTTAAGTAATAATTCAGCCTCGACCACAGTTATCCTGAGTCGTGGCTATGGCCCCCTGATCGGCGGGGTACTTTCCATTCCCCTGTATCAGTCAGGCAACGTAAGAAGAGAAGTAAATACAGCGAAAATACAGCTTCAATCAGCAGAATATGAGCTTGAAAACATAAAGCTGATTATGGGATCCCAGCTGATGAATGCACTGACAGATTTTGAGAACCAGCAGCAGATGCTTAAGATTGAAAAAGACAATTTAAGCCTTGCCAAAGAGAACCTGATGATCTCTCTCGAACGAATGCGTCTTGGCCAAACCACTTCACTCGAAGTTCACCAGGCACAGGAAAGCTATGCTGCTTCGCTCGGGCGGTTCAATGTTTTCGAATACAATCTGAAAGCAGCGGAAACAAAACTGAAGCAGTTGATTGCGGCACTTTAGGAGTGACAATGAAGACGTTGAAGACGGTGGAGACAATGCAGACGGTGCAAACGGTAAAGACAATGAGCAATAACCAATCCCTACCCCGTAGGGGTGAAATATTGGTAGCATAGAAGGAAAACGCTGGATCAATACCCCTCCCCAGGATATCGTTGAACAGTTGGTAAATGTTTCATGGGGAGGGGCTTTTGTTTCTGCCACGGTGTGCATATTATTAGGCTAAATCAACAGATAAACCTATAATTTAATGATCTTCTGATTAATCAGGATATCTGATCCGGATGATATTTTAAGCAGATAGCAGCCGGGCATTATATGAGGTCCTGTCAGGTCGATCGATGTATTCAGATGCCAGATACCAGATGCCAGATTTTTTCCTGTGAGATCGTATAAATCCCAGCTGTAATATGCAGACGGATCAAATTTATTTATGGTAACGGAAATCATATCCGTTGCCGGATTTGGGAATATTATAATATTCTGCTGATTTTTTGCTGACGGATCATTAATACCGTTCGGACCATTATTCCCGCTTACCTTCATTCCATTACCAAATGATGAAACCCAGATCTCTGCGGGTTTATATGGATTATAGAAGACCCTCATCGGGTGACGGAAGGGATAATTTGTAACCTGGGTAAATGTCGGAGCCGTGGCCGAAGCATTGGCAGAATACCATAACCCGTCGATTTCGGTTGTAAAATAGAGTTCATCATGATTGGATGGGTTAACCGTACAAGAATTGACCCTGAAATCATCGTTTACGCGAAACCAGGTCAGGCCTTTATCCGTTGTCCTGTACAAACCGCCGGTACCAAAGATCCCGGAAGTGCCCCAACCTTCGAATACGCAGGTATACCAGGTGCTTTGGGTCGCATCGGTAGGATCAACCACCACATCCTGTGTCCAGAAACGCATGTTTGGATCGGAACGATCGTACCACACTGAAGCAGCATGGTCATAGTAAAATACCCCTGAACTATCAGTAAATGCACTGCTGTTGTTGGGTTTTCTGGCCGAATAGCTGACGACCAGGTCGCTGTTGTTCAGAACCGTAATGTCATAAGGATGACCATTACAGCGCGGGGGATTCGACAACTTTGTCCAGGTTGAAGAACTGCCGGCATTCAGGTTTTCAGTCACCCAAATGCCCCCGATGGCTGTCTTGTAATGATGAAGCACACTGGCATACATCCGGTTTGGATTGGAAGGATCAGGAGCGATCCAGGTTACCGGGTGACCGAAATTATGAAGGATATTAAAGCTGTTCCCGTTATCTGTGGAATAATAAATGGCACCCGTTCCGGCATCGATCTGGGCATCGTAGATCCGGGTTGACTGGTATATGTCATGAACATTTGAGGTAGAAGCATAAAGTGTTCCGTTAGGATGGTTGACCAACCTGTACACTGAGTTTTGAGTGAGACCGGGGATAAATTTCCAGCTTTGGCCCTTGTCATCGCTCATGATCCCATTGATATCGGATAACCCTGCAAATAAATGCAGACTGTCGGTCCATATGATCTGCCAGCAGGAAGTATTCTCCATTCCGATGCCGTGATATTTTTTCCCTTTGGGGGTGGGGGCATTCATCGGGTTTTCATCTTCCGGACTCAGGTATTGCTGGTGCCAGGTTGTTCCTCCGTCAATGGTGATATGGGCACACGAATAATCGGTGAACATCACGGTATTGGCGTCATCCGATGCGACGGTAAAACCAAATGGCGCTTCAGGGAAACTCCATCCGTGATCGCCTCCTGAACCGGCCCAGCCGGTATAGATATTCTGATTATTACCCGTAAGAAAAACATGACTCCAGGCACCACCGTTATCCGACCGCATAACGATAGGGTTTCCTGCAGAACTTCCGCCGCTGGCATACGTTATATTGATGTTGTCGCTAGACATACCGACAAAAACCGGAAAATCTGATCCCAATGTTATTCCGGATATATTGGAAGTCCAGGTTCCGCTTGCATTGTCCATTGTGTAGATCCCTTTCATGGCATTCCAGTAATTGTCGCCGTATGTGTATCCTGCCCAGACATTCGTAGCCGTAAGACAAATAAATCGTGTTGTGCTGCTTTGTTTTGCACCGGCAAAGGAAAGTATATGCTCATTCGTGGGGATTCCACCCGCATTCATAGTTGAAAAGGTTTGTCCGCCATTGGTCGAATATAAAAGGCCATCATTCGTTCCGATGTAAATATTCTGCCCGTCAAAAAAAGTTCCTCCAATATGATTTCCTGACCCTGATGAAATATTTGTATGAACCTGGTGGAATGAATTTCCCCCGTCGCTGGAAAAATAAATAGTTCCGTAATCCGCAATGATCAGATGGTTTGGATTTGCAAAATCGGCGATGAGCCGAAGGATGCCTCCATTAGGGGAAAGAGGGTAAGGATTTCCGCTGAGGATACTCCAGGTATTTCCACCATCGGTGCTTTTCATCGGCCGGATATAATCATTACCGCTTACCGAAGTATAATCGACAACATACCTGGTATCCGGATCGTTGGTGAATTGAACGCAGGATTCGTGCCCTCCTTCGATCTTCAGGAAACTCACTTCCGACCAGGTAACTCCCTGATCAAGTGAATGAAAGAGTTCCGACATATCACATCCCATATACATCTCGTTATGATTTGCCGGGTTAACTGAAGGGGAAAACAGGGCGCCGCCTCCACCGATCCCCCTGCTGTTCCATGTCTGGGGGATTTGAGCCATGACCATAACGTGGTGGAATTCAGCAATTATAAAAAAAATTGTTATGAGGAAGAACTTTTTCATGATCAGGATGGTTTTATATATAAAAGACAATGAATTCAGATAAAGGTTTTCTGCAAAGTACATTAATTGAGCCTCATTTCCCATTGAGTGACTTAAAAGTATAAAGATTATAGTTTTTTTTGATCTTAACAAAAGTTCAAAGTATTAACATAAAATTAAAACTAACAAAATAGTCTAATCGTTTTACCGTTAGATAATTAGTCTTTTTTAGTTAAGTAAGCTTGACAAAGGCCTGAAAAAGTGTTACCTTTGCCAGCTTTTTAAAACCAGTTCAAATAAACCATGAAGCTTTCTCAATTCAGATTTCACCTTCCCCCCGAGCTCATAGCCAACCACCCGTCTAAACAAAGAGATGATGTTAACATGATGGTCCTGAACCGAAAAAACCAGACCATCGAGCATAAGCATTTCAAGGATATCCTGAAATATTTCGGAGATGGTGATGTCTTTATCATTAACAATACCAAAGTTTTTCCTGCCCGGCTCTATGGGGAGAAAGAAAAAACAGGGGCCAAGATCGAGGTGTTCCTGCTTCGTGAGCTGAACCGTGAATCACGGTTATGGGATGTGCTGGTTGACCCTGCGCGGAAAATCCGTATCGGGAACAAGCTCTATTTTGGGGATGACGATACGCTTGTTGCAGAAGTGATCGACAACACCACTTCCAGGGGCCGTACAATCCGTTTCCTTTTTGACGGACCCTATGAGGAATTTAAAAAGACCATTACCCATTTGGGGCAAACGCCGTTGCCAAAGATCCATAACCGCCAGGCGACCGCAGAAGATGAAGAACGGTATCAGACAATATATGCCAAGCATGAGGGAGCTGTTGCTGCTCCCACGGCTGGTCTTCATTTCAGTCGCGAAATCATGAAACGTCTTGAATTACAGGGAGTTATATTTGCAGAAATAACCCTTCATGCCGGATTGGGGAATTTCCGTACGATCGATGTAGAAGACCTTACCAAGCATAAGATGGATTCGGAAGAAATGATCATTGAGCAGGCTACGGTTGATATAGTGAATAAGGCCAAAACCAATAAAAAAAAGATCGTAGCTGTCGGTACGACGACGATGAAGGCTATTGAATCATCCGTGACAATCTCCGGTTATCTGAAACCTTACAGAGGCTGGACCAATAAATTTGTTTTCCCGCCTTATGAATTCAGTATCGCTAATGCCATGATCACCAACCTGCATCTGCCGCAAACACCCATGATGATGATCACAGCAGCATTTGCAGGCTATGAATTCCTGATGAAATCCTATGAAGTTGCCGTTGAAAAGAAATATAAATTCTTTACCTACGGTCATCCAATGCTGATCTTTTAATACAAAATCAACTGTTTGAGATCCCCGGAAAATCGGTAATCATTGTTGGCGGAGGTACCGGAAACCGGATGAATTCGGATGTTCCGAAACAATTCCTGCTCCTGGCAGGATTGCCTGTTATCCTGCATTCTATAAGAGCATTTATTGATTTCGATCCTGAAATACAGATCGTTGTTGCATTGCCCGAAAACTATTTTTCATTCTGGATCCATCAGTGTGAAAAATTTGGTTTTACAACCCGGCATACATTGTCGAAGGGCGGCGAAACGCGATTTCATACGGTTAAAAATGCCCTTGGATATATCACCGGTAATACGCTCGTCGCGATCCATGATGCCGTGAGACCACTTGTCTCGCGTAAAACGATTGAAACCGGTTTCAGGGACGCACTCACCTTCGGCAATGCCATCCCGGTTATTCCTGTCAATGAGTCCATCCGCTGGACCGATGGGAACAAGAACCAGCAAATCGACAGGGAAAAACTGAGGATAATTCAAACTCCGCAAGTCTTTGAAGCCGGCCTTATTAAAAAAGCTTACCAACGAGTGACTTCAGACGAATTTATCGATGATGCTTCCGTGATTGAAGCCATGGGGGAACCGATCCATTTGTTTGAAGGGAACCCTGAAAACATCAAAATCACATATCCCTATGAACTGTTGATTGCCGAGGCACTTTTCGCCCTTTCCATTCAAACCCAACCAAATTCCCGGCCAACCCAGTGAATACGACATAAACAAGGTTCAGAACCTGGACGATGGGATAATAACGAAGGATTTCCTTTTTATGGAAGAATGCGGTCATGAAGTAAACCGGCGGCAGATCCGTTAATGCTTTTAAAAGAAGGCACCATAATGAAATCCAGAGCAAACCATGAACGAATATTCCTGACGCCATCCCTGCCAATAATGAAAGATTAAACAGATAGGTTATCAAGGCGGTAAATATGACAAACCGATCCCTGTATCCCCTGCTTTTGGATACCCATCGGATACGCTGCAGCATGAATTCCCCGATGTGCTTCCTGGCAAAAGTGTAGACTGCTGCTTTTTCGGAGAGAATAAATTGTACAGCATGCTTTCCGTATTTCTCCCGGATCCTCATCATCAGGAACTGGTCATCGCCTGAAGCAAAATGTTCATCGCCCGAAAATCCGTTTATTTTTGAGAACGCCTGCTTTTCAAAAGCAATGTTTGCTGCATTGCACATCAACGGATTCCCTTTTCCACAGGAAGCTGCCGTGATACCGTTCAGGCCAAGGAATTCCAGTGACTGAAACTTCATGAAGAGTGAATGTTCTTCATGGAACGCCACAGGGCCGATGATCATCACCGGCTGATACTGCTCATAATAAGAAACAATGGAAGAGATCCAGGACTTACCCCGGCGGGTATCGGCATCCGTTGAAAGGATCAGCTTTCCGGATGAAGCTGAAATCGCGACCTCAACGGCATGTTTTTTCGGGCTTGCTAAGCGGCTATCTTCTTCGATATTGATCATTTTTAAAGGGAAACCGGGATGAACATTCTGAAAATCACGGACCAGTTCACCGGTATGATCGGTTGAAGCATCATTTGCAATAATCAGTTCCATCAGATGAAGCGGATAATCCTGGTTTCTGAGATCTTCCAGCAGGAACGGAATATTTGTTTCTTCATTTCTTGTCGGGATGATGACGCTAACCCGGGTATGAGGATTTTCCTGGCCGGGAATGACAGGTTTGAGGCTGAATAATCCCGTAGTAAAATAAAGGATGAGCAGCAGGTAGGAGAATGCCACAATGATTAAAAAGCAGGCAGATATAATGACCATGGTCATCCTTTACCAGAATAAACTTCACTATTGTTCTTCCTGAAAAATTTCAACCGGAAGACGAAAAAGGTACCGGCAATTGCCGGGATTGCCAGGTTGATAATCCAAAGAAGTGTGGAAGCCGATACAACGGCAATATTATATTCCCCTGCATACACTCCTTTTTTTGAGAAGTAGAGTCCGAACAAGTATAATGCAACGGTTCCACGGACTCCTAGCTCTGTCAGGGCAATGGTTGGAACCACGGTGACAAGAAAAAAAACCAGCGAAACCAGAACCAGTGCATCCCCAATGGATACCGGAATGGAGAACATCTTAAGCAGGAGGAAGTACTGGAAAGAAAAGATGAGATATCGTCCCAGGCTTAAAAGGATCGTTATAAAAAGTTCCCGGAACCGGAAAAGGGCAAACACCCTGAAAAAACGTTGGTATTTCTTGAGTTTATACCTCAGGATCTTTTCCCTGAGTGTTGTGAGAAAGGAAATATTGAAGTAAAAGAGCAGCAGACAAATCCCGAAGGCTGAAACGAGCGTTAACAATCCGAAATAAAGATAACCTGAGAAAACAATATTTTGTCCGAATATCAGGGGAATACAAAGGATGAGGGAAACTATCCCGGCAAGAATGGTGATCAGCAGTTGGCTGAGGCTTCCGAGAAAAGTGATCAGCGCTCCCTCGATCCGGCTGCCCCGTTCAAGGATAAACACCCTGCCCAGGTATTCTCCTGTCCTGTTTGGGGTGAAGGTGCTGACGGAGATCCCGGTCATCACGGCTTCGAAAGATTTAATGAAGGATACCTTTTCGATTTTCCTGATCAGGTATTTCCATTTGTACGATTCGATGCACCAGTTGACCAGCATCAGGAATATGACAAGCAAAAGCGGCTGAGTAAACACTTTTTTTCCGCTGAGTTCATTGAAGAATGCAATGACAGAGTGCAAATCTTGAGTGTAAAATATTTCATGGGAGATAAAGCCGTAGGTCAGGAGGAATATTGCAAACCGGAAAAGAAAGTTGTAGGTTTTCCTTATTTTTGTAATATTCTTCATCCGGAATTATTGGAAGCCAGTCGCATCATATTGGGGATCGATCCCGGGACAACGGTCATGGGATATGGTATTATCGGCATCAAAGGTAATAAAATCGAACTTTTAGCAATAGGGATCCTTAAACTGAATAAGTACGATGATCACGCATTGCGGCTTAAAAATATCTTTGACCGGACAATCATGCTTATTGATGAATATCACCCCGATGAACTTGCCATTGAAGCGCCGTTTTATGGTAAGAATGTCCAGTCGATGCTGAAGCTGGGAAGGGCCCAGGGGGTAGCCTTTGCAGCAGCTTTATCGAGGTCGGTACCCGTATTCGAATATGCGCCGCGTAAGATCAAGCAATCCATCACCGGGAAAGGCAATGCTTCAAAAGAGCAGGTTTCCGCTATGCTTCAGCGCCTGATCCCACTCAGCGGCACCCCTGAAACCTTCGATGCCAGCGATGCACTTGCAGCAGCAGTGTGTCATTATTTTCAAAGGGGGAAGTCCTCGGCCAAGAAAAATTATACCGGATGGAAGAGTTTCCTGGCAGCGAATCCGGATAAGGCTGGATGAAAAAAAGTCAGCAGTCCTCAGTCGGCAATCAGCATGACTCATACTCTAATCCCACACATCAAGAATCGAATATCCCTGCCTGCCTGCTGACGCAGTCAGTCAGGCAGGGATCAACGATTTTTGAAATTTGAAGTTTTGGTATCCGGCATCCAGCATCTAGCATCGAATATCGAATATCGAGCATCAAATATCACATTAGTTTCTGATACACCATCCACCACCGATCAGGGATATCATTGCTGCAGGCTGCCTGGTAATCATGATAGGAACAGGGAACGAGGTAATGCCGCTGGTATTTGATCTTCATTTCCGATTGTAGGGGGATCTCCATCCACCAGCGGTCGGTCTTCTTGCTTTTGTAAAATACAAGCTCTTCCTTGTGATCGCTTATATTGACGAGGTATTTCACATAATCGTCATCCTTCCTGAAGGGAAAATCATTTGGACGGTTCTGGAACCCTTCAATAAAATACCAGATCATCTGGGCAACCAGGTGGGCTGTCTGGCCGTTCCGGTCGAGCTTCGGATTGACTTCGTAAAAACCGATGGACGAGAGCTTATCACTTAAACCGGCATAACGAATGATCTGGCAGGCCTCTTCTCCATAAAACCCGTTCGGCGTACCATTACCGTTGCCCGGAGCATCGGAATAGCGGACAGACGAAATGTCGAACGAAAGCATATCTGCATTTCTTACGATCGGTTCGGTCTCTTCGAGATTCTGGCGGACAATGCCCAGGCGGTAAATATCGAACAGAAGGTTTTTCATCAGCTTTAAAGCATCCTGGTCGACAAAGTAACTCTGATAGCCGATATTGGCATAATTGAAAAGGTAATTGGGTTGGTGGAGAATAATTTTGCTGAGAAAAGATTTTGAGTTCAGTTCATTTTCAGAGCTGCCTAGATCGAAAGTCGGATCAACGGCTACGATGTTAATAATCTGACCGATATTTTCATACGCCTGATAACAGGCATACGTCAGATCCTGGCTGCCCCCAAGGATGATCGGGAAGACATTGTTCTCGAGCAGTTCGGTCATCACCGACGAAAGGGCAAAATAAGTATCGTTAATGCCAAAACCTGCTTTGATATTTCCAAGATCAGCAATCTTAATATCAAATGGGCCGGGATAGAGCCGGTACAAAAAGTTCCTTATAAAGTCGGGCGCAAGGCTGCATCCTTCATTATTCACTGCATTCCGGTCTTCCTTTACACCGACCAGCGCGATCTGTGCGGAATGGTAATCGGGGAAATCACCCTCTGAATAATAACAGGTAATGCTGTCACCCAGCCGGTTTTGACGGGAATCATGTCCGGCATAATCGAAAACCATCGGATCGACGGGCTCAAAGAAACTGATCAGATCCATAAAAAAGAATTATGGACAAAGATAATTTATTTTTTCCTGTTATTCCTGGGTTTTGAAGGCGAGGTTTCCCGTATGATCCTGCGGCAATCTTCAAGGGTCAGAGAAGCAGGCTCTGTGCCTTTGGGGATCTTGTAGTTTTCTTTTTTGTAGGAGATATAGGCGCCATATCGTCCGTTGAGGATCTTCAGATCACTCTCTTCGCTGAACTCCCTGATGATCCTTTCTTTTTCCTTTTTTCTTTTCTCCTCGATGATCACAACCGCCTCATCCATTGTGATGGCAAGCGGATCATCCCCTTTTTTCAGGGAATAAAAACCGGAATTATGTTTTACATAGGGACCAAAACGGCCGGTGGAAACAATGACCTCTTCCGATTCATACATTCCGAGTGAGCGCGGCAGCCTGAACAGGTCGAGCGCTTCATCAAGACTGAGGGTATCGATGCTCTGTCCTTTATTAAGTGAGGCAAACCGGGGTTTCGTTTCACTTTCCGTTTCCCCGAGCTGCACCATCGGTCCATAACGTCCGATCTTTACATAAATACTTTCCCCGCTTTGCGGATCTTTTCCGAGGTATTTCTCCCCGCTGATCTTTTTGGAATTTTCCTGTGTGAGTTCGATCTGCCTGTGAAAAGGATCATAGAATTCTTTAATCATTTCATTCCATACCAGCTTACCTTCAGCGATCTCGTCAAACTCTTCTTCCACAAGGGCCGTAAAATTATAATCAAGGATATTTTCAAAGTGCTCCATCAGGAAGCTGTTTACCAGGTTTCCGACATCGGTAGGGAAAAGCTTTGACTTTTCATACCCGGTATTCTCACTTTTCTGTTCCTGTGTGATGATTCCGTTTTTCAGTGTGATCACTTCGAAGGAACGGGCCACACCCGGCCGGTCCTCCTTCACGACATATTCCCGTTTCTGGATTGTTGAAATGGTCGGTGCATAGGTTGACGGGCGGCCGATCCCCAGCTCTTCAAGCTTTTTCACAAGACTTGCTTCGGTATACCGTGGAGCATGCTGTGAAAATTTTTCCTGTGCTTCAATCACAGCGGGTTCCATCTTTTCGCCGGTTTTTACGAGGGGAAGTGTCGCTTCGCCATTTTCCTTATCCTCTTCATCGGACGATTCCCAGTAGATTTTCAGGAACCCGTCGAAACGGATAACTTCTCCGCGGGCAATGAATTTTTC
>Ga0182021_10004155_pt1 | contig 16981 bp, 13 predicted proteins | sample 612E3MmetaG_FD_120493 | JGI IMG/M metagenome (GOLD analysis project Ga0182021, IMG submission 120493) | Permafrost microbial communities from Stordalen Mire, Sweden - 612E3M metaG (Illumina Assembly) | ecosystem: Environmental > Terrestrial > Soil > Wetlands > Permafrost | place: Sweden...
AGTTGACAGGGATCGAATCCGGGAGACGTACGCGGACGCGACTGTCTTGGCAAAATCGGTGTTGGCAGCAAGTGTGATGCCTGCGTCGCGGAATCGATCGCGCAGGATTTTCAGCGCCGGGAGCGATAGGATGATATCTCCCAATGCGCCAGGGTGTAGGACCAGGATTTCCACTACTCGATGATCATTGCATTCAGATTATTCTGATTTGCGATGCTGACCTGAGCCGCCACGTTGGATGCAATCGCTCCAAATGCCTTCCCCGCGGGCGATCCGGGGTCCGCCAGCACAATTGGCTTGCCGCTGTCGCCGCCTTCGCGGATGCCCATCGACAGGGGAACCTCACCCAGGAATGGGACGTCGTATTTCCGCGCGGTTACTTCGCCTCCGCCGTGATTGAAAATGTGCGTGCGCGTCGCGCATTTCGGGCACTCGAAGTACGACATGTTCTCCACGATGCCCAGGATCTCCACCCGCACCTGGCGGAACATCACGATCGCCTTCCTGGCATCCTGCAGCGCCACGTCTTGTGGCGTCGTAACGACGACGGCGCCCATCAGGGGAACGGTCTGCGTCAGCGATAACTGGACGTCCCCTGTGCCCGGCGGCAAATCTACGAGCAGATAGTCGAGCTCGCCCCAATCCACCTGGCGTACGAACTGCTGGATGACGTTGTGAAGCATGGGCCCGCGCCAGATCATGGGAGTGTCCTCTCCCGCGAGAAAACCCATCGACATGACCTTGACGCCAAAATTGGAGAGCGGCTGTATGCGATCCTTCACCGCATACGGCTGTCCAGTGATACCGATCATCATTGGAATGTTCGGGCCGTAAACATCCGCGTCCAGGAGACCCACTCTTGCGCCCGCATTGGCCAGGGCCACGGCGAGGTTGACGGTGACCGTGCTCTTCCCTACACCGCCCTTGCCGCTGCCAACGGCGACGATGTTCTTGACCCCTTCGATGTCCTGTTTGCCGGCAGGCCGCTTGCTCGCTGTGACGCTCGATGACATTCGGATCTCGACATCTCGAATACCCGGAACTTTCAGCACCGCGTCGCGCGCCTGGTGCTCCATCTGCTCTTTTACGGGACAGGCAGGCGTCGTCAGCTCGATGGTAAAAGATGCCCGTCCCTTATCGATCTTGAGGTCTTTTACAAAGTCCAGAGCGACAATGTCCTTGTGCAGATCCGGATCCTTGACCATGCGTAGCGCGTCGAGAACCGACTGTTCGAGAGGTGTGTGATTTCGATGTTCTGATTGCTCTTTCATATGCCGAGAAAATATAGGCTGTGCGGGCAGCTCTGTCAACCGAGGGCCCAAATCAGATGACTGTAGAGGAGGGACCTGTGCCCGCCCGTCTTTCTCGTCGCATACCAAAACGGGCGCCCACCGGTGGCGTCCCCATGGCAAAGAAGAACGATCGCATCCTTGGCAACCTGTTGCGACCTACTTCTTTATGAGATAGAGAATCAACGTAAAGATAAGACTGATCAGAATGCAGGTCACAAGGGGGAAGTAGAACTGAAAACTGCCCCGCCTGACCAGGATGTCACCCGGCAGGCGGCCCAGCCTGAGCCAGGAGAAGAAATCCGAATAGCTGACGACCAGGCCGACGACAACGAGCGCGACTCCGATAACGATAAGAAGACGTCCCATCGAAAACATTCTCGAACCAGGTTATCCATTGAACGCGGGCCTTCCGGCGTCCTCCCCGATTCGAGCTCGGGGACGACGCCAGAGGTCTGGATGCCTTTGGAAAGAAACTCAGTTGCAAGTCTCAAGCCGGCTAAAGAAGTACCCGGTCTCAAAAGCAGCGGTATCCAGAGCATCGGAACCATGAGTCGTGTTGCGCTCGATCGAGATGCCGAACTCCTTGCGAAGTGTTCCCGGAGCGGCTTTGGCGGGATCGGTCGCGCCCATGAGTTGCCGCCACCGTCCGATCGCTCCTTCACCCGACAAGATCATCAGAACGACCGGACCTTCGGACATGAACATAGTCAAGCTGCCGAAAAATGGCCTGGCCGAGTGCACGGCGTAGAACCCTTCTGCCTGCTCCTTGGACAGATGCATCATCTTCATTGCCTTGACGGTCAGCCCATGTTCCTCGATGCGCCGGATGATCTCGCCGACAAGGTTGCGGGCGACCCCGTCCGGTTTAATAATCGCCAGGGTCTGTTCGATCATCTGCCCTCCTTCAGCGCATTCGCGACAGCTTCACCAATGTCCGCCGGACTGGTCACCACATGAATACCCGCGCTCTTCATGGCCTCCATTTTTTCTGCCGCGGTGCCCTTGCCTCCCGAAATGATGGCGCCGGCATGTCCCATCCTGCGTCCCGGAGGCGCGGTTTGCCCCGCGATAAACCCGACGACCGGCTTCTTCATATACTGCTTGATGTAGCCCGCAGCCTCTTCTTCCGCCGTGCCGCCGATTTCGCCGACCATGACGACAGCATGGGTGTCCGGATCGGCGTTGAACAATTTGAGAGCGTCGATAAAGTTGGTCCCTATGATGGGATCTCCTCCAATCCCGATGCACGTCGACTGGCCGAGGCCCCTGCCGCTCAGTTGTCCGACTCCTTCGTAGGTCAAGGTCCCGCTGCGGGAGACAAGACCGACGTTCCCTTCTTTGAAAATCCTGCCTGGCATGATGCCGATCTTGCATTTGCCAGGACTGATAATCCCAGGGCAATTCGGCCCGATCAGCCTGCTCTTGGAACGCGCGAGCATCGCGGAGACGCGCACCATGTCGAGAGTAGGAATCCCTTCTGTGATGCATACAATCAGGGGAACTTCGGCGGCGATCGATTCCATGATCGCGTCCGCCGCGAATGGAGGCGGAACGAAGATTACGGACGCGTTAGCGCCCTCTTTCGCGACCGCATCCGCCACTGAATTGAATACCGGGATATTTTCGTGAGTCGTGCCGCCCTTGCCGGGCGTTACGCCTGCGACTACTTTGGTGCCATAGGCAATGCACTGCTGGGTGTGAAACGATCCTTCGCGCCCCGTAATGCCCTGCACTGCCAAACGAGTGTTTTTATCAACGAGTATAGACAAGGCAATCCTCCCTATTTAGCCAATGCAACGACTTTTTGCGCAGCGTCCTTCATGCCTTCGGCAACCGTAAACTTGAGCCCGGAGGTCTTAAGAATCTCCTGCCCTCGTTCGACGTTCGTTCCTTCCAGCCGGACCACGATCGGAACGGTGATGCCCATGGAGCGAGCTGCTTCCACGACGCCACTGGCAACGATGTCGCAGCGCATGATGCCGCCGAATATGTTGATGAGGACTGCTTTGACGTTCTTGTCGCCCAGCAGAATCTGGAAAGCATTGCGAATCATTTCGCTCGTGGCACTGCCTCCTACGTCGAGGAAATTGGCAGGGCTGCCGCCCGAAAGTTTGATGATGTCCATCGTTGCCATGGCCAGGCCCGCGCCATTCACCATGCAAGCGATGTTCCCATCGAGGCGGATGTAATTGATGCCGTAACGAGACGCCTGGATTTCCAACGCATCTTCTTCGTTATAATCGCGCAGCTCCAGCAACTCCTTGTGCCGGTAGACGGCGTTATCGTCGAAGTTGATCTTGGCATCCAGCGCGAGCAGTCTGCCGTCCTCCGTGAGCAGGAACGGATTGATCTCGATCAGCGAAGCATCGGTGGCTTCAAACGCCTTGTAAAGCGCTGCCATAATCTTGCCGGCCGGTCCGAGCAACTCGCCGGTCAGACCGAGTCCGAACGCCAGGCGGCGCGCATTGAAAGGCTGAAAACCCACCGCAGGATCGATGTATTCTTTGTGGATCAGGTGGGGCGTTTCCGCGGCGACCTTTTCAATGTCCATGCCTCCTTCGGTCGATGTCATAAAAACGGGGCGATGGCTTGCCCGATCGATGACGATGCCGAGGTAATACTCCTTCTTGATGCGCATGCCCTCTTCGATCAGTACCCTTCTGACCTTTCGGCCTTCTGGACCGGTCTGATGAGTCACCAGGGTCATGCCAATAATCTGGTGTGCAAGTTTCTCGGCTTCCGCCGGGTTCGCGGCAAGCTTGACGCCGCCGCCTTTACCTCGGCCCCCCGCGTGGATCTGCGCCTTTACTACGACCGTTCCGCCCAGGCGGCTGGCAATGTCGTAGACCTCGTAAGGATTGGACGCTACCTCGCCGCGGGGAATCGGAACGCCAAACTGAGCAAGTATTTTTTTTGCTTGGTACTCGTGTATCTTCACGTGACTTCCCCTTCCCTGAGCCTCCCTACGATGCCCGGGGATTCATCAGTGGATAGATGAAGAGTGCATTCGATGGAGCCCATAGGGTGGCCCCAGGAAAACCAATTATTGTATTTCACGATTGTGTGCCTGGCAATGGAAAACCATTCCCGGCCGGCAATCAGATCGTCGGTGATGGGCCCCCAACGGAGGGAGGATTTGTCATTTCTCTCTTGCTACGGACCCAGCATCGGAATAGAAGTATTGACAAGCTGCTGCGACCGCATGTGGCCGGTTGCAGACGGGGATTCCATGCGACATCTTCTTGCGGCCAGAGGACCAATTCAATTTGCAGCCGCGGATTGATCCTGTGATTGGAATGTCATTTTCGAAGTACCGCGTCTTGTCACTGCTGGGCGAAGGCGGGATGGGCATTGTCTATCTCGCAGAAGATAGTGTCTTGAGGCGCAAGGTTGCCCTCAAGTTTCTTCCCGACGCGCTCCAGCAGGATGAACCGGCCCGGCAGCGTTTTCTGAATGAAGCCCGTATCGCAGCCGCACTGGACCACCCGTATGTCTGCAAAATCTACGAGACCGGCGAATTCGAAGGCAGGGTATATATCGCCATGGAATATGTGGAGGGCGAGACTGTTCGCGAGGTGCTTCGCCGAGGCCCGATGCAGCTGTCTGAGGCGCTGGATAAAGGCATGGAAATCGCCGAGGCTCTCGAGACCGCTCATTCCCGCGGCATCATTCACAGGGATCTGAAGCCGGCCAACATAATGTCAACCCGTTCAGGTCATTTGAAAGTCATGGACTTCGGATTGGCAAAGTCCGTGCAGACCGACGAGACAGAGAACAGATCAACCACGGCATCCATCATCCCTACGGCGCCGGGAAGAATCGTCGGCACCATGGCCTACATGTCCCCGGAGCAGCTGCGCTCTCAACATTTGGATGTTCGATCCGATATTTTTGCGTTGGGAGTTGTGTTGTTTGAGATGGTCACCGGCAGGCACCCTTTCTCGCGCCCCACCGCGGCCGACACGGTCAGTGCTATTCTTCATGAACAAGCCCCTCCGCTGAAGCGTTTCGTCAAACAAAATGCAGCCATCCTGCAGGATACCCTTGTCAGGTTACTCGCAAAGGATCCAGCAAAACGGTCTTCCTCCGCCAGGGAAGTGCTGACAAACCTGCAGCACGTCCGCCGTGAACTTGCTCAGAGGGAGCGGAACTCGCATAAGCGTTTTAATAAAGGGCTGGCGGCAGTCTTACTTCTGGCGCTGGCATTGGGCGCCTGGCTGTTGGTGAGGTTCATTGTCACGCTGCGACAGCCTCTGGTTGCAGCTGGAGCCGAGGTATTGTTGGCAGATGTGGATAATCGCACGGGCGATACTCAGCTGGACGCCCTGAAACTTGTGCTTGCGAACCAGCTGAGTCAGTCCTCTCGCATCCACCTGCCCGAGGAAGGCCGGATTCGCGAGGTACTCCAGCAAATGGAACGCCGGGATCAGCGGCTCGATGCAGATACAACGCGGGAGATCGCCTGGAGAGCGGGAATCGCGCTCGTAGTGCTCACTCGCGTCTATCAGGTGGGTTCGAAGTATGCGCTCGGCCTGCAAATCGAAAAAACAGGGAAGCAGCCCCCCAAGCCCGAAGCCCGTTGGTCCACTGAATACAGGGCCGACAATAAGGAAGGACTGCTCGACGCTGTTGACCATGCCAGCCGATGGATACGAGAAATCACAGGAGAAGCCGAACGGGACCGCACAGAACGGGACTTGCCGGCACGCGAGGCTACGACCTCTTCCTGGGAGGCCCTGGATCTCTTCTCCCGGGCCGATAAACTCGTGTTTCAGGAAAAGGACGACGATGCGGTCCGCCTTCTCAAACAGGCCTTGGAACTTGACCCGAAGTTTGCACTCGCCCATCTGCGCCTGGCAGACCGGCTTTTCATTCTCGCCAGGGAGCGCGAGGGATTCGACCACTATCAAGATGCGATCAGGTTGCTGGACCAAAACCGACTCACGAAACATGAAGAGCTTCGGATTAAGGCTCAATACGCCCATGATAGCGGAGATTACGTGCACGCTGAGGAAGGGTTTCGAACATACGCACTGTACTATCCAAACGAGCCTGCGGCATTCTTCAGTCTCGGCCTCGCGCTGGAGGAGAGCGGCCGCGAGGAAGAAGCTATCCAGCAGTTCCTGAAGGCAAAGACACTGGCCTCCGATCGTTTCTACCTTGAAGCGCATTTGGGGATGGACTATCTGAGGCTTGGAAACTACGCCGAGGCCGCTAACTGCAGCAAGAGATTGCGCGAATTGAAGAGTCCGTATTGGGCCGACACAATTGACGGCTCTTCATGGTTCCTCCAGGGCGCCTATGCCAAGGCTGAAGAGCAGTACCGGTCACTGATCCAGTCCGGCGATCCGGAATGGCAGAGCCGTGGGCGCGAATTGATGTCTTTTTTCCTCGGAGAAACCGGTCGTTATAGGGAGGCGCTCGATGTATTAAAGGCCGGCATCCAACTCGACTCGAAAAACGGCCTGCCTGGTCTGCAGGCTGGCAAGCTGTTATCCGCGGCCTATATTCACTATCGGTGCGACGAGAGGGAGGCAGTGAAGTCATTGTGTCTTGAGGCATTTCGACTTGATACGAGCCCCGGCCACCTGGCGGCAGCCGCCACACTTCTCGCCCGAGCCGGCTTTCCCGACGACGCTCAGAATGTTGCCAAAGGTCTCCTCCCGGTCTACGGAGTACCTTTGTTTCTACGCGCGCAACACCGAGTTGCGGGAGAGATCTTGCTTGCCCGCGGCAACCCTGAGCAGGCCCTTCGAGAGTTCAAGGAGGCTGGCGCTCTCGACCCGCCTGCTGCTTGCCGCGAGTACCTGGCGCGGGCGCTCGACCGATCTGCCGAGCGGGCTCAGGCGTTGCGAGCATATAAGGAGATCGTTGATTCCCAGGCTCGCGTGTGGCAAGATCCGGCCCAGGTCTTTCCGGGCATCTGGGCTGACGCTCTCTTCGAGTACATTCGGCTGGCGTGGGAAGCAAACCGGCGCGACGAAGTTCGCCAAACAGTAGACCGCTATCTCGCGCTGCGAGCGCACGCGGATACGGATGTCCATGATTTGGCGAGCGTGCGGAGAATGGCCGATTTGCTGAATCATGCCAGGCGCTTTCCTTAAACCCTTAACCAGGAGTCCAATCATGGCGATTGACGATGCAACCCTCAAGAAGCAAATGCTGCTCACCTTCTGGTTTTGCAGCGTGCGTAAGGACCTTCTCCGTGAACTGATCGAAAACAAGCCGTATCAGAAGACTCATTGGAAGACCATAGGGATTTCGCCGGAGGCATTGGATTTGACGCGGAACTCCATCCGCGGGCTGGCGGATTGTTTAAACAGGGTTGCCGATGAATGGGATCCATACTGCCACCGGCCGCCTTGCCCGATAACAGACGATACGTTCCTCAAGAGCTTCGCCGCGTGGGTCATGCCTGTGCAAGCAGGCGCCGCTCCGAAGCGACGTCCCAAAAGCTCTCGCTAAGGCATGGTGGAAACACCGCGAGGAGAGTTGCGGGTTCTCCATGTCTCTGTGCCGACCTGCAGGACCGGCAAGGGACTCGGTATGCTTCTCGACTTTTGACACGGATACCTGCTTTCCGCAGGGGTGCCGGCATACGTTTGCCATGTCAAACCTCGAGATATTCCACGCTGCGTTCCACGACTGCCATTTCGAGGAAATCTGTAAGTCTTGGTAGCGCTACAAAGCGCTGGATCAAGATCCAATCCGCTGGCACGATCGAGTCAAGTAGGCTCTAACATTGATGGCTATGGAGGTCTTTCCGGCCCTTCCTTTCTGGTTCGCCGGGGCATAGACTCGCCTCCTTATATGGCCTCCACAAGGCAAGCCCGGATCTCCGGCGCAATTGGTCCAATGTGAACAATCGGTGCTCGCTTCCAAATGTCCGGGACGTGCTCCGGCCGCAGATCGGGAGCGATATGATGAACATATTGGATACGACCTTGCGGAGTATAAACGTTCTCAAAGGTGGTGCTGCGCCCGCCAGCTGCCCTCACCAGCTGGATGCCGTCCAATGGAGCCAGGGAAATATCATCACCGCCGGCACTGACGATTCCCACCCGCAAGCCAAGTGCGCGCGCAGTCAGGGCAGAATAGGAGATCGTTCCTCCAAGGACCGGACCATCGGGTGTGAGGTCGCAGGCAAGATGACCGATGACCAGGTAGTCCACTGGATTGAGTGGCACGGCCGGAGGCATTGATGAATTGTACACTGGAACAGCATGACTTTTTCGGTGGGATGAGTTTGACAATTGGTAGCGCTACAGGGATTCGAACCCTGGTTTGATGGCTGAGAACCACCCGTCCTAGTCCCCTAGACGATAGCGCCATTACGGGTTTGCGCATACTACCAAACGCCGCTGCCGCGCGTCAACTTGAAGTGAGTTGCTGCCACGGCCCCGAGAAATTCCCCACACCAAATGCCGGCCGCCTCGAAATTGGAGACAGTCACATTTTCCACAATCGCTTCGCGAATCAGCCGAGATTATCACGGCGGAAAAAGTGACTGTCCCCAATTATCAAGAGTACGTGGTAGCATCCATGTCTCGAAAGGGTTCGCTTTGAATAGATACTCCGCGCTGCTCGTGATTCTTGGCTCGGCACTCTGGGGAACCGATGCAGTCTTTCGCCGTCCTCTGACCGCCTCCCTCTCTCCCGTGACCATCGTCTTCCTGGAACACTGTGTACTGGCCTTGGTAACGATCCCGGTCGTTCTTAAACTCCGGAGTCAGTTTCTGCGGCTCGGCAAGCGAGACTACGGCGCGTTGTTTGTGATCGCCATCGGAGGGTCGGTCGCCGCGAGCGTTCTGTTCACGTTCGCGATCAAGTACGGCAATCCGACCGCGGTGATCCTACTGCAAAAAACGCAGCCGCTCTTTACGGTGCTCCTTGCGTACATCGTCCTGGGAGAACGGCCTACCCGCTGGTTCTGGCCATGGTTTGCAGCCGCGATGGCCGGTGCGGCTCTGATTTCACTTCCGGAACAGCACTCCGGCTTTCCCACGATACATGAACTCCCGGCGGCCTCGCTGTGCGCAATCGGCGCCGCCATCCTCTGGAGTAGCGCGACTGTCTGCGGGCGTTACATCGTGTCCATAATATCCACGCCTTTTCTGACTTCGCTGCGATTCATCCTCGCCCTTCCCGCTCTGGCAATCCTCTTTTTTATGCAGGCGCCGCAAGCGCGCCACGTTCCAACCGATTTGTATTCCGCCTTGACCGTCATCGAGATGGCCCTCATTCCGGGACTGCTCGCGCTGTTTCTGTACTACAAGGGATTGCGATCGACCACAGCATCGCTGGCCTCGGTGTGCGAATTGTCATTCCCGGTCACCGCCGTCGTTGTCAACTGGCTCGTGTTAAACACCATGCTCACGGCAGTCCAGTTCTTCGGCTCAGCCCTGCTGGTCACATCGGTGACCATCGTGGTGATCCAGAACTCGCGCGCGTCGGTTCTGACTGGAGGCCGATCTTCGCCATAAAGTTCGGCGAATCGGTCTTAATCGTGTAGTGTTCTCAGTGGGTGATGAGATGGCGGACGAGGCCGCCACAGCGCACGTCTACCTGGAAGCCGTTTGCGGTGAGATAAGGCCGCAGGAAAAAGTCCGTCTTCAAGAGCCGAACACGGCGCGCCGCCATGCGCACGCAAAAATCCTCGAGAAGTGCGGTCGCGATCCCGCGTCCCTTGAGCGGGGCTGCAACGACGAATGCGCCGAGGTATACGACCTCTTTGTCCTGCACTGTGTAGGTCAGTCCGCCCACAACGATGCCGGCCGCGTCCGTGACTACCAGTTGCAGGTCCTGCTCCGAGATCTTCTGGGAATAATCAGCATCGCGGAAGAGACGATAGAGACGGCCTACTTCCGCCGGGAGCATCGGCTCGCGCACGGTGAAGCGCGCGCCGAGCCTGTCGGAAATTTCTGAGCAAACGATCACTTGCTTGTGCTCGCTTTCGCCGATGGTCAGAACTTCCAGATGCTGCTCGCCGCGTGCGCGCGGGAAAACCATGCGGCTGAAAACCTCGCGTTGGGCAGGGTCAACGATCGTCGCCTGAAGATCAGAGATCTCCACGAGATGCACCGCGGAAGTTTGCGGTTTTCGAAACAGCCGCATCAGCAGCCGTTCAAACGCCGCATCCACGGCTGCATCGGCGCGCACAAAAAATGTCCGGCGAAACAGCTGGTATCGAAACATCGGCGGAAAACGGTCTATGCGATAGAGCCGGTACAGTTGCTCAACCTCCTCTTCGCATGCCTCCGGACTTGCGCGCGGGTTTGCCTGTCCCCACGCTGCATAACGATCCAGCGCGCATAGCAGGGGAAGCGGCATGTAAGCTCGCTCTTGAATATGTTTACGATACTTTGCAACCGCCGACCCTAATCCTTCCCCCACCTCAGAGACCTGGGCATTTGCGAGTTCGGACTCGAGATCCGCTAGAAACCGAGAACCATCATCGAAATTCAGTGCTTCGATGCATGCGTCGAAAATCCAGCTGATTTCGAGCAGGTGCGATATCCGCGGGTAGTGAGCGGTTGTCTGGCGGTAGAAATTGCGCAAAAGCGGCAAGACCAGGCATAGCGGGCCGTCATATTCCCGCCACCCCGTCAACGAGAGGACGCAAGCCCCTTCGCGGTAATCGGCATCCGGCACCACGACATTTGCCGGAGTCACGGCGCCGGGAATGATCCGTCCGCCACTGCTCTTCCAGACCAGAAAGAACGCCGCCATGCCGCGAACAAACAGCCGGCGCCAGTCGTGCTGTGTGGGGAAGTAATCATTCGCCGCGGGCGCCCCTGCATATTCGCGGATCCTGTCCCAGACCGTCATATCATTGATATAGGCGACCGACATGACTCCGAGGTTCGGCCGGCAAACTCCGAAACGGGGCAGCGCCCTGGCATGCCAGGGATGTTGAGACAGAGCCATGAGCCAAAGGACCGTGTCGTGAACCTGGGTTGCCGCGAAATCCCCAACCACAAGCAGAAGATCGAAGTGTTTCCCGTTGACCAAATTGATGCCCACCCGGAACAGATCGAATTGGTGTTGCGAGAGGACAGGGGAAACCCAGATCCCGGACGGCGGAACCTGGCGGAGATCAAAGCCCTCCTCGTCGAAGGCAAGCAGGATCGACTGCCTCAAGAAGGCCGGATCGTAAAGAATTTTCTGCAGCCGGGCTATTGTATGCGCAGGGAGGCTGTCGTCGAGAACGATCTTTTCCGCAACCTCCGAATCCGAGGCGCCGGCAGCAAGGACAGATGCAAACCAGTCCTGGTTGCTGGACAGGCGCGCCTCCGCTGCCTTCGCGAGATCGGGATCCTCTCGGAGGAGCGCCCAACTCGCCAGCTCCGCGCGGACAGGCCCGAAATAAGAAGAGTCCCGGCGGGCGAAATCCGAGAGAAGGCCGAAGATCTTGGTGAACTGGTCGCGCGTCACCAACGAAGCCGGCCATTGCAGCTGTGTGCGGTAGCCGAACAGGCGCTGGCGCAGAGCTTCCAGATGCTTGTCTCCAAATCCGGCGTAGGCGATCGCGCGGATGGAGTCTTCGTTCAGAAACGCCATCCCGGATTCGACGAAAGCCGGAAAAATTCTGTTATGGTCCGGTTGTGGTTCGTCTGTAAGAAGAATGCGATATGCCAGGCAGCGGATCTCTTCCACCGGGTGACGGGCCAGAGCTTCGAGTCGTCCTCGGATTACGCCTGCCAGCCGGTCGTCTGAAGCACGCAGCTCTTTGCCGAGCATTCCTAGTGCCTCGAGCGCACTGTCTTCCGGAAGAAAAAGCGCCTCCATGCAGAGATGGTGAATGTGCCGGAGACGGTTTCCCCGCACAACGGGCGTGTGTTCGATGACGATGGCCGGTACGTGCTGAGAATTGCGCCACGGCAGCCACACCCGGCCGGAAACCGACGGCATGGGAAGGTCCCATCCGTCTTTGCAGGGACAGAAGGCCGCGAGCGCCGGATTGCCCATCCACAGCTTTGGCTGCCGGGCGAACAGGCCCAGGTCCACGACCGATCCCGACAGTTGATACTCGAGGTCTCCGATCAGCACCGTCTTCGAGTCGCCGCGCACGCAAATCGACAGGCTGCGCTGTGTGCTTGCACAATAAAGTCCTGCCGGCGTGGCATGGATATCGGTTTCGAGCAAACCCAAGTCGCGGAAAAACCAGCGCGGGATCCGGACGTGAATTTCGCCGCAAACGTGCTCCACATAGTTGCCTTGGTAGAGCTTTTCGATGACAGCGGCGAAATTCTTTTCGATCGCTTTGCGCCGGTAGGAACCTTTCGGTGTCAGTTCGTCGCGCTCGAGCGCGAATTCGCGGTCCACTAATGCGAAATTCACTACTCTTTCGTAGGGCGCAAGATCGGCGTTGGCCGCCGCTACGATTTGGTGGAAGTATTCCTGCACACTGTTCTCGGTCGCCTGCAACACCTTGTCCTCGCGGTCAGGCACGATCAACAGAACATTCGAATCCCGCCCGTCTCCCACCAGAAAAACGCCTTTAATCCCGGGCACACCGTCGAATTTCTGTTCGACGCGTCGAGGGGCGATTGTCTGTCCCCGATTGTTCTTATAGATGTCTTTGACGCGATCGACAATTTCGAGATAGCCGTTGGCCTGGATTTTGAACAAATCTCCGGTCGCAAGCCAGTAATCCTCATGCGGATCCTGCGGCGGGATTTCGCCGCCTCCCTTCTCGTCGATGTATCGGGCGACATAAGGCCCTGCAATCTCGAGTTCGCCTTGTGCGGCGAAGCGTGTCCGAATGCCGGGGAGAGGAATCCCCACAGTACCGTCCACGTATTCCCCGGCCGGAGTCATCGTGACGCCGCCGGTAGCCTCCGTCATGCCAAACCCGCTGCAAAGATCGACACCATATTGTTGAAAGAGATGGAAGACCTTCGGGTCCAGGTAGCCGGCTGCGGAGAGTCCCCAGCGCAGGCGGTTTCCGACGATGCTCCGGAATACTGCTTCCCGATCCTGGGGCGAACCGGCATCTCTCGCGTTCTCGAGCCAGTTATCGCGGATTTGCGCCCAGCGTAACGGAATGCCGACCAAGCCTGTCGGATGGACTTGCTGTAACTGGGAAATCAGAGTTTCAAGCGAGGGATTCCCGGCAAAGACATACGTGCCTCCCCAGTAAAGCGTGCCAAGCATCTCGAGGTAGCGCCCGAATGTGTGGAACAGCGGCAGGTAACAGAGAAGAACTTCATGTTCGCCAACGCCCGGCAGCGCCGCGGCGCGGGAAAATCGCTTGGTGATGAGATGGTAATGAGTGAACGCTATCCCTTTGGGCGCCCCGGTACTCCCGGAAGTAAACATCACCGTTGCAACGTCGGTGAGAGGACTGTTCTGCCGCCGGCCCAGAAGATGTTCGAGGGAATCCAAGTCGAGCCGCGCACAAGCCTCCTGGAGAAACTCGCAATCGATGTAGTGAGGCAGTCCCGCTCGCGGGCCGGCCACGAGAATCCGGAACGGTCGGCTCGTGCGTGAACGCACTTCCTGGAGACGCTGAATTCTTTCTTCCGTATCGGCGATGACAATATTCATGCCAAGACGGTCGGAGATCCAGACCAGGGCAGGCGCATCAGAATGGACATTGAGCGGCGTGTCGAAAATGCGGTGCACGAGGCAGGCTAGGTCGCAGCAGGCGCTGTCGATGCTGTTCTCGCAATAAATCGCAACCCGCGGCTCAGCTTCCAATCGGCAAAAGAGGCCGGCCAGATTTCTTAGCCGACGGCCAATCTCTGCGTAGGTCCATGCGGTCTGCGCACTGTCGGAAGATTCACGAAAGAAGACGTGGTCCGGGTGCCTCCGCACGCGATCTGCCAGCATGGTTTCGAGAGAATAGCCCGATCTTAGGATCGCTTGGAAAGCAGTATCTGCCCAGCGGTAACGGCATTCACGGCTGGGGAGCAATTGGAGAAAGGAGTGATGACCCGTGCGGTTGAGATACTGATGCCATGCCCCGGTATCAGGGCAGTCGCTGATGTCCTCTCGAAGCAGTCCTTCGGCGGCCGCAAGCAATTCCATAGCGGCTTCGGGCGAAAATGAGTCCGAGGGAGTCGAGAGAAAGGCAGAAAACACTTCCGCAGCGCATTTCATAATTGAGAACTGATTTTACACCACGCGCGAAGGCTTGTGGTCGTGATCGTGGTCGTAGTCGTGATCGGCCTTTTTGATGCCCATCCACTACCGACTACGATTACGACCACGATCACGACCACGACGGTTGTGCACGTCGCCATTTTCCGAGCATCTCAGTGAGAGGGCTGTGGGTCTCGCCGGCGTCGCTCGAGCTGCAGCGGCGCAAGCATCTCCTGGCCATTGAGCCTGACCACAGTCACTCTCAAATTATCCTTTGATACTTCGACGCGCGTGATTGTGTCGGTCGACCCGATGATCAGCGGGTAAGTGTTTTGGCCCGGGGCCGGATCCACGCGCTGGTACTTGTGAGTGTGCCCGGATAACCAAAGGTCGATCCCCGCCTCGTTGACAGGCGGCTCGAAGTTCCGGCGCACATCCTCGATCGAGAAACCCTCCGCGCCTCGCGGAGGAATATGCGAAAACACGATCCTGAATCGGGCGTTGCGGCAGGCATCGCTCGCCAGATCGGCTTTCAGCCATTCCGCCTGCTCCTTGCGGTACCTTTCAAAATCCACCAGGCCATTGTAATACTCGTGAGAGTCTTCTTTGTCCTCTCCCGAATCGAGCACTATGAAATGCACGCCGCGGCAAAGGAAAAAGCCCCCTTGGCAGGGTCCAGCGTCGTGAACTGGTAGGTAGGGCTGGTCACCGTCTCGCCAAATGTGACGATGTGCTGCTGGATGTAACCGACGAATTCGCGCGAAGTCACGCGACAGCTATATCGGGTCGCGGGCTTCAAGCCGGTAAGTCGGATGATGTGGCTGGTCCGATCGTTGTCGATCAGTCCGTTCTGGCTGCTGATCGCAGTCAAGTCAAGCTTGTCGCCCGTGCCATATTCGACCTTGGACAGGCACTTCCTATTTGTGTGCCACACGATGGTGATGGAGGCGCTAGTCGGCAACTGCAGGTAAGGACCGTGAGAAATCGCGAGCTTCGCGCCGGCTTCGTTCTGGCTTGCAGGTGTGCCCGACTGGAACAGAACTTCGCGCGGTCTCGCGATCGAGACCATGATCAGCATTGTGAGGCAGCAGCAAACGGCAGTCCATTTTTTGCGCATCGTCACAGCTCCCATTCAATGAATGATTGCGAACATACCACGGATTGTTCCGGAGATGCAGATTACCGAGTCTCGCCTCTTATCGTGACGATCGCTCCTGGGACCGCGCGCGTCTCGCCCGCAGCTTTGGGCATCGCCCAGGAATTTGCGGGCGGGACGCCCGCGATCCCAGGGAGCTGCGATCTTGATCCATGCGTGGTGTTTGTCACTGAACTTTGCGATTCTCAATAGTGTCTTGCCGGCCGGACTCGTGCGCGGCTTTGCTAGCTTTCACTCGCCGATGGCCGCGGGCACGACATTCAGCTGCGAAACTTCCAGTCCGCGCAGAATGGTGAGAACAGATTTTACGCCAACGCGAGCCTCCGTCATCAGCTCGTGCAGAGCATCAATGGTGGCCGTTGGCTGGCCCTCGAAGCCCAGGATAATATCTCCTTCCGCTAATCCGGCACGGTGTGCCGCACCGTTTTCTTCCACGGAAATCACGAGAATTCCGCTTTCTGCGGGCAGCCGATGGAACCGGGCGACCCGGCGCGGCAGAGACACATTCTGGCCCGCAACGCCGATGTATCCGCGCCTGATCCGCCCGTCCTTAATAAGGCGGCTGGCCACGAAAATCGCCGTGCTGACGGCAATCGCAAAACAGATTCCCTGCGCGGGAAGAATTACAGCCGTATTCACGCCGATGACCTCTCCGCGCCAGTTGACGAGCGGCCCCCCGGAGTTGCCCGGGTTGAGGGCGGCATCGGTCTGTATAACATTGTCGATCAATCGTCCCGAGGTGGAACGTAGCGATCGCCCCAGGGCGCTGATCACACCCGCCGTCACCGTGCATTGAAAGCCGTATGGGTTGCCGACCGCAATTGCCAGTTGTCCCACCTTCAGATTCTGGGAGTCGCCGAGAGCAACCGGTTCAAGAGAGGAAGCGGGAATTCTCAACACGGCCAGATCCGTGTGTGGATCATCTCCCGTGAGTTCGGCCGGAAACCGCCTTCCATCCGTAAGAATGACATCGATCTTCGAGGCTCCATGGACCACATGGCTGTTGGTCAACACAAATCCATCCGGTGCCAGAATGAAACCGGAGCCGGCGCCTCGGGTCTCGCCGGAACGTGGAGATCCGGGGCGTCCTCCGCCGCGGGCCTGGCGCACGTCGATGTTTACGACTGACGGGCTCACTTTGGCCGCCGCGCCGGTGACCGCCTGGGAATACGCGTCCAAAAGCTCCGAGTCAGCTCCGTCATTGAAGTTCGGCGACGCTTGTTGGATGGGCGCAATCTCGCCGGCGAGGTTGCGCATTCTGGTTCTCATAGATCAATCCTCCTTTATCCACACCAATTCCAAATATAGGACGGCAAACAACAATTCGCAGCCTTCCATGGGATATGCTGACGAATCTGGGAGACTCGCGGGGGAAGAAACGCGCCAGAGGCGCGAAAGACCATAGCGCCGGGCAATAGAGGCGCCGCCCGGGGTTTAGGGGAAAAGG
>Ga0182021_10004156_pt1 | contig 16979 bp, 13 predicted proteins | sample 612E3MmetaG_FD_120493 | JGI IMG/M metagenome (GOLD analysis project Ga0182021, IMG submission 120493) | Permafrost microbial communities from Stordalen Mire, Sweden - 612E3M metaG (Illumina Assembly) | ecosystem: Environmental > Terrestrial > Soil > Wetlands > Permafrost | place: Sweden...
GATGCCAGGACATGAGGCCAAATTCATAATCATCATACCCAATGATGGCTTCAGGGCGAGTTCCCCACCACAACTTGATTAATGAAAATTAATAATCGAACTTGGGAGCAGAACATATTGTCCAAGGTCAAATCATCGAAGCTTCGTTTTTATAGCTACCTACCAGTTTATTTTTCTAAGATTAACAATATTTATACTGGATTTACTATCACTTGCATAGGGATGCACTTATGCCAAGTTCTTTTGTAAAGGAAGCGTTAGCGAACGCTGGTGTCAAGCAACCAGCCAATGCAAGTACGGAAAATCAACAGGCACCGGCACAGCCAGCATATCAGCCAGCAGCGCCGGTCATAAGCTCCAGCGACGAAGAATTGCTACGGATCGCAGCCTCGTTGGATGTCTGTATCAAGATCATCGGATGCGGCGGTGGAGGATGCAACACTATCAATCGCTGCGTTGATGCCGGTATCAATGGCGCTCAGCTATGTGCCATCAATACTGACGCCAAGCATCTGCTGACCATCCGTGCACCGAAGAAGATCCTGATAGGAAAGTCCCGAACCAAGGGACTGGGCGCAGGGGCTAGGCCAGAGGTCGGAGAGGAGTCCGCCAGGGAGAATGACGGCGAAATCAGGGACTTCCTTAACGGCGCCAACATCGTGTTCGTCACCGCAGGAATGGGAGGCGGAACCGGAACTGGCTCTGCGCACTACGTCGCCGGGATAGCCAAGGAGCAGATCCGGGCGCTGACCCTGGGAATAGTCACCCTACCGTTCAAGGCAGAGGGTACGGTCCGAATGGAGAATGCCTTGTCTGGTCTGAACAAACTGAGGCAAGTATGCGACACCACTATCGTCGTGCCGAATGATAAGCTCCTGGAGATGGTGCCTAAGCTGCCAGTGGAAGCGGCGTTCAAGGTCGCTGATGAGGTCCTGATGCAGACCATCAAGGGACTCACCGAGATCATCACCAAACCGGGCCTGGTTAATCTGGACTATGCCGATATCCAGACCGTCATGAACGAGGGCGGGGTGGCATTCGTCGGTATCGGCGAAGCCAGCACCGACGCGGATGACCGTGTCGGAGCGGCGGTTCACGAGGCACTTACCTCCCCGATGCTCGGAGAGGTCGACCTAAAGGGAGCTAAAGGCGTATTGATCCGGGTCGTTGGAGGGCCGGACATGACCGTTGGCGAGGCTCAGCGAGCAGCCGAGATAGTGAACAAAGCTGTCAGCGAAAGGGCCAGGATCATTTGGGGATGTTCGATAGAACCGGACCTGACTGGAACCATCAAGATCCTGTTGATCATCACAGGCGCCAAAAGCCAGTACATGATGGACAGTCACGGGATGAACTCTCAGCCGGCACCCAAGGGAACATCTCAATATGCACGCAATCCGTCGCCACAACCACAGCAATACCAACAATCAAGACAGCGCAACGATGACGACATAGACTCAGTGCGCTGAACCTGGGGGCAAACGATCTGCGCCAAAGGGCGCTCCCCCTTTCTAAAGGGGGTGGCGTTCGATGTTCGTGGACGAATTTACCAAAACTGACGGCAGGAAATGGTGCGGCGGGTCCTAAGATTGAAATGCAATAAGTGATCTGTATCGGACCTTATCTTGTCCCAGTCGAAGTGCACCCTCTAGGCTACTGGTGATTCGCCTCTGAACATTGGTGCGTATCAGCCTTAACCACGGACCGGTGCGCCACTTCTAACCCTTTTCATATAGTATTTTTATATTTGATGGATGAGATACTTTTGAGGACACCGATGTTCAAAGCTTGAATTTCCCAAAAGACGTAAGATTATGGGTGTGATCGGATGGAGGGGGGATTGGTCGACCTCATTGTTTCAGTTTCGAGATTAGCCGCCACAAAGAACAAAAAATCTAGTATCATTCTGCCAAAATATCCACTAGAGGGTCGATCTTCTGGACCGTTTTCTCGAAATATTCGGGGTCAGTGAGGGTTAACTCTACCGCTCCATTGGGGCAGAACTCCGCGCATCGGCCGCAACCCCTGCACCTTAGATCATCGACGTGTGCCTTCCCGTTGGAAATGGAGAGGGCTCTGGTGAAGCATATTTCTTCCTTGATGCATGCCCCACAACCGGTACAACGGTCCTCCATGACCTTCACTTGCAGGCCAGGAATGCGGGAGACCCCGGTACTGATGGTATCGTTCATCTCAGGGAGCATCTTCCACAGACAGCAACACTGACAGCAATTGCAGATCGAGAGCAGATCCTCTTTCGGGCCTGTATTCAGCCATACGCTGTCGATCTTGTTCCTGCCGATGAGGTGGACCAGCCCCGATTCCCTGGCCTTCCGCATGTGTTCGATCGCCTCCTCAGGCGTAGCACGGCGCCCCATCTTCTCCGGGATCTTTGTGACGCCTTTTCCGAGGAAGATACAGCCAAGCTCATGCGGGTAATTGTGGCAATGATTGGAGTCGCGGCACATGCAGGCGTTCATTATAAAAATATAGCGAGAGCGTTTCAGGAAATGGTCGATGACCTGGGAAGGCAGTACCATGTTTGTTGCCCCCACTTCCTTTTCCAATTGGATGACCTTTCTTTTTACCACGTCGTCACGTGGCAGGTAGATCATCGCATCCTTTTCGAAGAGGGCGAACTCAATAGCCTTGCCAGCCACCGGTAATTGGGTCATCCGGGCGACCAGGTAGCGCTGCTGGAAGGTAGATCGAATCAATCGGGTGGCTAGGTCAGTGCGAAGGCCCATTATTGCTGAGTATCGGCAAGGAAGCTATATCTTTTTGTCATTTAGGTGGCCACCGACCACCTACTGATGACCAAGGCATACCCTTGTTATCGTGGCTCGATTTTCAGGATGATAGTAATAAAAGGTATTCCTGCAGGTTTGGCATCACCGATCCTCGGCTATTGGAGCATTGTCTGGTTTTGATTTGGAATTGACGAAATACGATGAAATGAGGTCGTTCCATTCAAATGAAGAATCAAACCTGATGGTTATTCTTTGGCATATGATCGCAATTGTATCAAGGGAAGTTGAAGACCATGGCGAAAACTGGAAGAACCTATTCGATGGGCTGGATCCATGAATGCCCAGATATCAGGGACTATTCTCCTTCACATGAAAATATCGCTCCGTTCTTGAGAGCGATGAATTTGCCAACGAATGGCGATACCAGCATCCCTGCAGCGACCGATCTTAGACAATGGTGTGCCCCTGTGGAGGACCAGAAGCAACTAGGGGCCTGCACTGCGAACGCTGGCGTCGGATTGATAGAATACTTCGAGCAAAGGGCATTTGGCAAGCACGTTGACGCTTCACGTTTGTTCCTATATAAGACGACCAGGAACCTGCTGAAATTGTCCGGTGACAGCGGCGCTGACCTGCGCACCACCATGGGTGCCATGGTACTCTTCGGAGTCCCTCCCGAGAGCTATTGGCCATACACCGACAAGCCCGGCGCTGGTGAGGATGGTTTCGACCGCGAACCTACTGCGTTCTGCTATGCCTATAGTCAGGCGTACAGATCGATCCAGTATTACAAACTGGACCCACCGAACTACAACAAGACCCAGGCACTCGATGAGGTAAAGAACCATCTCGCCGCCGGACTTCCGTCGATGTTTGGTTTCACAGTATACAGTTCGATAAGAAATGCCAGTGATACCGGCCAGATCCCCTTCCCCGGTCCAAAGGAATCGGTTGAGGGGGGACATGCGATAATGGCCGTCGGATACGACGACAAAATGAAGATCAAGAACACCGAGACAAAGGCTGAGACCATCGGGGCGTTCCTGATAAGGAACTCATGGGGTGCCGCATGGGGTGATAAGGGATACGGTTGGCTTCCTTACGATTATGTCCTGAAAGGTCTCGCTGCTGACTGGTGGACATTGATGAAGGCAGAATATGTGGAGACCGGGATCTTCGGACTATGAAACCCGAGCACGATCAAATTCGCGGTCGCCATAAACGATGAATTTTCAAACCCATTCCTACACATATTCTTGGGAGGGATGAATAATTTACGCTTTTCTTGCTATTTCGTGTGATGCCATCCTGGTCAATGGCTAGACACGATGTCCCTTGATGCGAAAAGATCCCGCATAGGAACTTTTTGTTTTGGCCAATAGGAACTGATTGGTAGAAACCTTGGACTTTCCTTCTACATCTTTCCCGGGCTATTGCCGGAATGTTCGCCTATTGGATCCCGAACTTCTCCATCAGCAGCTTCTCTGTCTTGCGGTCTGGGATGTAAATGAAGTACGCTGGGAATCTTTGTTGTTCGGTGATGAAATGTGTCTTGATGATGACCAGATAATCATGTTCTTCTGCCGCCAGGATCGCTGGGTATTCCAAGACTGCGCTGAGCATGCCAACAGCGACACCTGGGGGGGTGGGCAATAGAGTCGTCCCGAGGAAACCCGAAATTGCATTCAGGTAGGCAGAACCGCAAATATTTCCGATCTCCGCAATGGCTTCCTTGTCCTCTTCATCGAACTCTTTGGTCGGATCGTGGTCTTGGGAGAACAGCATATCGGTCATTCTCTTGGCCACATCCTCGGTCAGGATGAGCAGCATGCTCCCCTTTTCCTTACCAAATTCTGCTCCAAGATAGACAGCGACGACCGATTGTTCCGCGTCCCCCAGGGCGTATGGCGCATCCTGGGTCTTGGTAACGAAGCATTCCGGAATGTCAACTAGTATGTCCTGATGCAGCATCGTGGTCAGTGCTGTCGAGGCATGCGAGGCCCCGATATTGCCGATCTCGCGCAAGGCATCTATCTGGTCTGCAGTGTATTCCGATCCGTTGTCTGTGGTGTTCTCCATTGTTCTCGACCTTCTTTCATATCGACCGATCGTGGATAGACGATTGCGCCTGATTATCAACGCTGAAGCGGTCCAGGAACGATCCCGGACCGACATATCCGTAAATGATTGATGGTGCCGTGCCAAGACTTCAAACGGGTTGCTTGGACATTTCCAGGAATACGGACATATCAATGTCATAGGATGTGTCCTGGGTCGTACCGTCGATCATCTCGATGTTGGCCCGGATCTTGTTCCTCTCGAACGAAATGTGGGCGTTCTTTACGTTCGACTTGTATAGGCTGATCCGCTTCCCTGCCTGGGTCAGCCTCCTTTCCACGCAAAAGATCAGACCGGAATCTTCGAGGATCTTGATCTTCCGGTAACAAGCTGCAATGGGCACACCTAGTTTCTCGCTTAGCTCTAATGCGCTTTTGGGCTTTCCCATCGTTGCAAGGAGTATCTTTGCAGAGTATTCCTCTGTCAATAACTGAGATGTTTCGAGAGCGTGCATTTTCCGACACCTTAGAAAAGAACTCCGTTTTATGGTATATAATCCGGATTAGCCGCTTACCGCTATTGATTTTGATAATTAGGCCATATCCAGATAGAGATTTTCGTAGCAAGTCCATTCAATTCGGGGTATGAAATTGATGCAATTAGATAATCCAGAATATGGCGGTTAACCGCCTTTCAGGCCCGCATTTTCACTCTTCTAACTTAAGGATATCATACGGGTTCAAACATATATCAGGTGTCTGCGTCTGGAGTTCTGTCCTACAAATGGGACATGGGAATATCTTTCTTGTCGTTCCCATGCATCGGATGAGATAATGTAAGTTACCTTTATTCTCTCTTAAGGTCTTTGATAGGCCTATTATTCCATGAAATGAAATCATGGCCGATCTATGTGCTCAATAAACGGCCAGGTAGTGATGAGGCTCCCTTATCAGTTAACTTCCTCTATGCTACCTAGGCGGGCTTTGCCTTGAATGTCGTCCAGGATCTCTTGTTCAGTGGCGTTCTCATCATATAGCCATATCGGGCAACCTGGCATATCGTCGTCGCCCTCTTGGCCGGACGCTTGTAAAGGTTGGACCTTATCAAGGGCCATTTCCAGGCTTCTATAGACACCTGCGACACTTTCCAGCAGGGCATCGTTCTTTGTGCTCATGTTATTGTTTCTGATGATCCTGTAGCATTTGGCCATGTCTCCCACCCATCATTAATCGGACCTTCATCCTGGATAGCTTATTCTTTATAATTTCTTTTCATCAAATCTGCCGATATCAGAAACGGACGAGTTCCCCTTCTCCTTCGGCTTATTCAAGCCTGGGAATCCCTTAATAATAAAGAATAGAGGCTACAGAGGCAGAATCGATCTGCAAATCGGACAACAAGTCGCTATTATAGTGTGTATAGACGTAGATGTCCCTACACTACAAACAATGACCAGACCTTCCCGATTAGTGAAGGTAGAAATAAAAAAAGAAGTCGAGGAATCCTTACTCGGTAAGGACCCCTTCAACCATAGAGGAAAATGGGGAGTTGCCTCCCCTTAGATGTTTACTTCTTTGCGTTCAGGGTTGGGACAACGACCGGTTGGCAGATGCCTAGGTCGGTGGTTGTGTTTGATGGCGCCTTTTCGACGTGCAGTGGCTCAGACAACGGATTGCTGTGTGATTCGAGATAGTTGCTGTCGCCGCTGAATACTGCCTGGAAGGTGTAGTTGCCTGCTGCATGCGGCGTGTACCACGTCGATATAGCGGAACCGTCCATCAATGCGACTCCTGCATCGTAGGTCGTCCAGGCTCCGCCGTTGAAGCTCACCTGGAAGTCGACCGTTCCGCTCGGGACGGGGAATCCGTCCAGACCGGTAACCGTCGCGTTGTCTCTGACCGACTGGCCGAGGACGATCTCGTCCACGCCCAGGATGGTCGTGGTGGTCGACGGAGCCCTCTCGACGCTAAGAGGCTCAGATAATGGGCAGCTCTTCGATCCGAGATAGTTGTCGTCGCCGCTGTAGACCGCCTGGAATTGATAGTTGCCTACTGCCATCGGCATGTAGAATGCCGAGGTAGCGGTTCCGTCTACCAATGCCACGTTAGCGTCGAATACTGTCCAGGATCCGCCTTCGTAGCGGACCTGGAAGTCTACCGAGCCGGTCGGGACGGGGAATCCGTCGATGCCGGAGACGGTCACATTGTCGGTCACGGACTGGCCCAAGATGATGGTGTCCACACCCAATACGGTGCATGTGCAGGTCGGTGCCTTCTCGACACACAAGGGTTCAGAATGTGGGCAGCTCATCGAGCTAAGGTAGGTGCCGTCGCCACTATAGACCGCCTGGAACTGGTAGTTGCCTACGTCCATCGGCATATTCCATGTCGATATGGCAGATCCGTCTACCACCGCCACACCTGCATCGTAGACCATCCAGTCGCTACCATTGTAGCTGTACTGGAAGTCAACGGTGCCGGTCGGGGTTCCGAACTGCCCAGTTACCGTCACATTGTCGGTGACAGACTGGCCCAAGATGATGGTGTCCACGCCCAACCAGGTGCATGTGCAGGTCGGTGCCTTCTCGACGCACAGAGGTTCAGAACGTGGGCAGCTCTTCGAGCCGTCATAGTTGCTGTCGCCGCTGTATACCGCCTGGAAGTGGTAGTTGCCAACTTCCGCCGGCATGTAGAATGCCGAGGTTGCAGCTCCGTCCACCAGTGCCACGCCTGCATCGTAGACCATCCAGTTGCCACCATTGTAGCTGTACTGGAAGTCAACGGTGCCGGTCGGGACGGGGAATCCGTCCAGGCCAGTAACGGTCGCGTTGTCGGTTACGGATTGACCAATCACTATTGAGTCCGTGCCCAGACAGGTGGTCGTTTGCGATGGTGCCATGTCAACGTGCAGTGGCTCAGAACCATTCTCGCTCGTTACCCAGAGATAGTTGCTGTCGCCGCTGTAGTTCGCCTGGAACTCGTAGTCGCCTGGACCTCCCGGCATATAGAATGCCGAGGTCGCTGCTCCGTCCACTAGTGCCACACCTGCATCGTAGGTCGACCAGGGTCCGCCATTGTAGCTTACCTGGAAGTCAACGGTGCCGGTCGGCATCGGGAACGGGGAGCCAACACTGACGGTCACGTTGTCGGTGACCGACTGGCTCATCATAATGGAGTCAACGCCTAGGTTGGTGACCACGGTCGGACCGACATATGTAATTCCTGGATGCACTATCAGAGGCTCTGCGTCCTCACCGCTCATGGAGGGGTTGTAGTTGCTGTCGCCGCTGTAGACCGCCTGGAACTCGTAGTCGCCTGCCGTCAGTGGCAGATAGTTGATCGAGGTTGCTTTTCCATCAACCAGTGCCACGCCTGCATCGTAGACCATCCAGTTGCCCTCATTGAAGCTATACTGGAAGTCCACGGTGCCGGTCGGGACCGGGAACAGGCCGCCGAGACCGGTAACGGTCGCGGTGTCGTTCACGGAATTACCGAAGGTTATGCTGTCGTAGGACAGTATGGTCGCGGTGGTCGTGTCTGCCGGACAAACGCACAGTGGCTCTTCGTTATCCCCGCTCATCGAGGGGTTGTAGTTGCTGTCGCCGCTGTAAATTGCCCGGAAGTTGTAGTGTCCGGTTGCCAATGGTGTGTACCAAATCGAGGTGGCATTGCCGTCAAACAGGACCACGCCAGCATCATATGTCATCCAATCGCCATGTTCGTAGCTGAACTGGAAGTCCACGGTGCCGGTCGGCATCGGGAACCCGTCGCCCCGGCCGGTCACGGTCGCGTTGTCGGTCACTGACTGACCGAGGATGATGCAGTGATGGTGGCATATCTCGTTGACCACCAATGGCTCATCGCTTGCTCCGCTCATCGAGCCGTAGTAGTTGCCGTCGCCGTTGTAAATGGCCTGGAAGTTGTAGCTTCCTGCTTCCGCTGGTACGAACCATGTCGAGGTCGCGGTTCCGTCAACTAGGGTCACGCCTGCATCGTATACCGTCCAGTCGCCACCATTGTAGCTGTACTGGAAGTCCACAGTGCCGGAGGGGACGGGGAAACCGTCAATACCGGTTACGGTTGCATTGTCCATGATCGATTGACCGACGTCAATGGTCGCTATGCCCAGGTCGGTGGTGGTCATCGAGGCCGCCATGTCCACGTGCAGTGGCTCAGTGTCCTCTCCGCTCGTCACGGAAAGATAGTTGCTGTCGCCGTTGTAGATCGCCTGGAACTCGTAGTCGCCCGGAACTCCCGGCATGTTGTATACCGAGGTCGCGGTTCCGTCCACCAGTGCCACACCTGCATCGTAGGTCGACCAGGGTCCTTCATTGTAGCTTACCTGGAAGTCAACTGTGCCGGTCAGCATCATGAACGGGTCGCCTAGACCGATCACAGTCACATTGTCTGTGACGGACTGGCCAAGGATGATCTCTGTAACGCCCAGATCCGTGTTTATGTCGGGCGCGGCCATGCTCACGTGCAAGGGTTCATCGTCCTCGCCACTGGCGGAGCCGAGATAGTTCGGTTCGCCACCATAGACCGCCTGGAACTCATAGTCTCCTGCTGCCGATGGGGCGTAGGAGGTCGAGGTCGCAGTTCCGTCAACTAGGGCCACGCCTGCATCGTAGATCGTCCATGGTCCTTCATTGAAACTTACCTGGAAGTCAACGCTGCCGGTCGGGACCGCGGCACCATCATCTTGAGCGGCTACCGTCGCCATATCGGTGACCGAGTCGCCTAGGGTGATGCCGTTTGAACTCAATTCCGTGGTTGTCACGGATATGCCCGGTACGCCTATCGGAGTGCTGACCGCCAGTGGCTCAGCTTCCGACCCGCTCATCGAGCTGAGGTAGTTGCTGTCACCGCTGTATACCGCCTGGAAGTGGTATTCGCCAATTACGCTCGGGATATAGAATGCCGATATTGCGCTGTTGCCTATCAGGCCGACGCCTGCATCAAAGACCGTCCAGGATCCGCCATTAATGCTGACCTGGAAGTCGACCGTGCCGGTCGGCATCGGGAAGCCTCCGCTGAGGCCTATAACCGTCGCATTGTCTGTGACGGACTGGCCCAGGGCGATGCTGCTCGCGCCTAGTTCAGTCGTAGCAATGGAACTGGCCGGGGCCACTGTCAAAGGCTCAGCGGTGAGTCCGCTGTGCGATCCCATATAAATGGAATTGCCGCTGTATGTCGCCTTGAAGTAATAGTTACCGGCCGCCATCGGCTGATACATATTCGAGACAGCCATACCGCCAATCAGGGTAGCTCCCGCTTCGAATGTGGACCAGCTTCCTCCGTTATAGCTTACCTGGAAGTCGACGGTTCCGCTCGTCACTGGACTGCTTCCGTTCAGATTGGTAACTGTCGCATTATCAGTCACTGACTGACCTAATGCGATGGCCGTCGCTCCAAGATCGGTCATGGTCTTCGATTGCGCCAAACATGAACATCCTGTTTGGGTCGATGCAACCGATGGATTCGATGTAGAGGCCACTAGAGTGGAGGCAGAAATAGCCGTCACAAGTAGAGCCGCGACCACTACAAAGCATACCAATGACAACAATATGCTCGTTCTTCTTCTCATATCCTGTTTCCTCCTATTTCAGAATCGATTTCGTCAATTTTTTCCAAATAGATCACACTTCTTGAAAAGTACCAGAGAAAAAAATCGAAACAAATATAAGTTCGAATAATTCCTGGTTTGATGTGTCGATAACACATTTTTGAAGCATTTTATATCTATAATTTAGCCGCAAATAGAGCGAGATAACCAGATAATGTCGACCCACTTGAACGCTGACACAGGCGAATAAGTATAATTTTTACATTAATAATAGTGATATTATAATTATAATTGTAATTATTATATTTAGATGTCTAGGTAAAAGGAGATATATGACAACGAAACCGACCAATTTAAGGATCAAGTGCCCCACAAAATGGAAAACGCTCGGAAGCTAAAACGAAAGGGCAAGTAGCCCTGCAAACCCATTCTTCGTTTCTCCAAGGTCACTAAAAGAAGATGACCGTTCTATCAACGATCTGACTTGGACGTGTGATAAACATGGACTAATTATAAATGATTGAAATTTGCATGTTCATCAGGTCTACAACTATCGAAGTGAGTAGGTGTTTACGTGAACCAAAGAATTGTTGCCGGGCTATTAATATTCCTCTTGCTCATGTCCACGACCGCCGCCATCGTAGAACTGTCGGTCGGCACGGTCGCCGCTGACAGCAGCGGCGATTACACATACACCATGATCAACGGTGGTACCGGGGTGGAGATCACCGGCTATACCGGACCGGCGGGAGTGGTGACGATACCGGGCACCCTCAATAATTCTCCGGTCACCAGCATAGGTGAGAATGCTTTCTACCATTGGGCTACCATCACATCCATAATCATACCGAACACCGTCACCAACATCGCCGACTCTGCATTCAGCATCTGCACCGGCCTAAAATCCGTATCCATCCCCAACAGCGTCACCAAGATGGGGGATGACGTGTTCTATTATTGTAGCTCGTTGACCTCAGTAACTTACCCGGACAGCGTTACCAGCATCGGGAACTACACGTTCTATCACTGCACCTCCTTGACCTCCGTGACCCTTGGAAATGCGGTCACCAGCATCGGAACCGGTGCGTTCTATGGCTGCAATGCCCTGACCTCGATCAACATCCCGAAAAGTGTCACCATCATCGGGAACGGGGCATTCTTCGACTGCCATTCCCTGGTCTCCATCAGCATTCCCGGAGCCGTCACCATCGGGGACGGCCTGTTCCAGAGCTGCACTGCACTGACCACCGTAACCATCGGCGACAGCCTCACCAGCATCGGAACGTACATGTTCTACAACACCGCCCTGACCTCGTTCGTCATTCCTGCCAGCGTGACCAGCATAGGGGACAATGCCTTCTATGATTGCGTTCAGTTGACCTCGATGGTCGTACCGGACAAGGTCACTTTCATCGGGAATGGCTCGTTCTCATACTGTGTCAACATGACCTCGATAACCCTCGGAAAGGCAGTGAACAGCATCGGGAACTATGAGTTCTCCCACTGCTATGCCCTGACCTCGATAACGTTCACTGGAAAGGTGGCCCCGGTCTATGTGGGCTCGGAATGGTTCTACTATACGCCCGAAAACATCACCGGATACGCCTACTCCGACTCTAACTTCAATACCACTGCTGGAGCCGCCTTCAACGAACTGCCGATGGTCGCAATTGCAGGGTCGGCCGGCGGGAGTGGTTCAAGCGGTTCGAGCAACGACAATACGATGTCCCTCATAGGCATCATCGCGGTGGTTGCGATCGTGTTGCTTGTCTTATTGTTCCTGTTCATGAAGAAGAAAAAGAAGAAGGTCCAGCCCAATTTCCCGCCCGCGGTGCAACCGATAGCGGCCGTTCCAGTCGCCAACCAGGTCCCGCCGGCCATCCCGGAAGCGCCTGTGCGACCGCAGGGACCACAGTTATGTCCCAGCTGCGGTTATCCGGCAGGGACCGCGACCTTCTGCATGAAGTGTGGGAACAAGTTGAGGTGAATTCTAAACCCCTTCTTTTCCTATTTTAATGGAAACGGTATCACTTTAACAACTAGCATAAAATAACTTACTTAAAATCCTTGGAATTGGGCAATTTTTGATGTTTAGATCAATAAGATCCAGTGAGCCCAATGGGATCCGAGTCCTCTCAACACACGTGCTTGGATCACTCCATTGTTCCAAGCCAGCTACAGCGTCGCCTGGGGTTGCTCCCTTACCCAACTAGAACCCACCTTTGTCTCCCTCAGCAACCGCTTCGGTGCCCTTGATTACCGTTCGAAAGGAGAGTATTCTTCGCGGTTACGATCAGCATATCTGTTTGACCTCAAACCTGCAATGATCGTCACCCATTGCATAGCAATTCGTCTCGATTGCATTCATCCCCTTGTCGAAATGTTTTGAGAAGATGGTCGTAAGGATACCTGAGTCGAATGCGCAGGCGGGTCGACCCAGGATCGGTAGGTCCTGACATTCGAAGCAATCATAGATCCGGATCGCCAACGGTTCGACGCTTTCGATCTCCATTTTTCCCAAGCTCTGCGCTTTCCAGAATGCGGAGAGATTATCAAGAAGGCCACCTATGTCTGGATCCGCCACCTTGCGATATAGTACCTCACCCACTTTCATTCCGGCGTCATGCAGTACTGGATCAATTTCAATGCCTTCATTCAAAAGTGAGACCCTGAAGGTCCGAAACATGAGCCTAAGGAATGTGAAAGGGTCGCCAGAACCAAGAGCATAACTGGAAATGTATTCCTCCATATCCCGGTCCACCTTTTTCCTCTTTGACAGACCGCCGAGATAGCTTGATCTGATGAAGAATATCTTCTTTCGGGCATCATCACTGTCCTCCCGCGATCCGATGATCTCCTCACGAGCAAGCCCCTTAAGGTGCACTGAAACCGTGGACTTCGCTTTTCCCAAAGAAGCGACGATCTCATCAAAGCTCATTTCCCTTTCGAGCAGCATCGACAAGATGATCTTCCGGACCTGGCTGTCCACGGTCCTTATCCCGCCGGGAGTGGCGTACATCTCTACGGCCAGCTCTTCTTTCTCAAATTTCATTGCATTCATATCAATTATTATGGAAAAAAGCCATCAGGGTACTAATATTTACTGTTCGTATCTTATCGAATGTTCGGTATAATACGAACAAAACAAAAATTTGAAATATCCGCGTTCTCATCTTCTCAGTTAGATACCAATAACCGAGGTCAATCGACATGTCCGATACGATAAAGAACTTAAAGGATGCCTTTGCTGGAGAATCCCAAGCCAACCGCAAGTACCTCGCCTTTGCCCAGAAAGCCCATAAGGAGGGCTATGAACAAGTGGCCAAACTTTTCCGTGCAACTGCGGAAGCAGAGACCATCCATGCTCACTCACATTTGAATGAATTGAAAGGAGTAAAGAGCACAGAGGAGAACCTCAGGGAGGCAGCGAGTGGGGAGAACTATGAGCACACGGTCATGTATCCCGGGTTCATCGAGCAGGCCAAGAAGGAGGGGAACAAAGGTGCCTTGCGCTCCTTCACATACGCCAACGAAGCGGAGAAAGTGCACGAAGAATACTATAAATCCGCCATCTCCTCGATCGAAGCCAAGAAGGATCTACCAGCCAAGAAGCTGTTCATATGTCCGGTGTGCGGCAACATCGAAGAGGGCGAAGCCCCTGAGAAGTGCTCGATCTGCGGAGCCCCTGGAAGTTCGTTCCGGGAGATCGTTTAAACTCTAGGCCTGTTCAGGCCTATTTCCTATCCTTTTCCAGTCGTGAGGCCATCAGGGTCGCAACATCTGTCCGGCTCAAGAGGACCTCTGTATTTAACCTCAAAATTTGCAGATCTGTTTCGCATCTGCATTTTCGATTTTGAACTTGGAATTTAAGAATTCAACCTTCTCGATAGTAATTTTAATCATATTCATTTTTACTGGCATTGATTTAATGTCCTTTAAATTGAGTCCCTTCAGCTTCAATATGTTACTGTACTCATTGTCTTCCTCTTCAACCATGAATGCCTTCCCTGTTATCTGCATGCCTGCTAGGCTGTTCATTCCAGTGTAGTTTTCATAAACTGACATTGACACATTCTCATTCAATAGAATGTTCGCAAACTTTTCGCCCCCCTCACTCAAGAGATAAAAATTACCGTCTCTGTAGTAGTACTCGATAGGTGTCGATCTGACCTTGTCTGCATGGCCCGTCGCAAGTGTGCAGGTGTTATGCTTTATCAGAAATTCTTCAACGGCAACCCTAAGCCGTCCTTCCTCTACTGGAACCATCATACTATCTTTAAGGGATTTTAGTTTCAGAGAATAATTAACGACTTCATCGAGTTTATAGAAGTCCACATCCTTGAACGGTAACTTGACTTTTCCAAAAAACTCTTTAATCATGCCATGGTCTTTTTCATCAAGGTCATCAATTATTAACCGCCCTCCTATCGCGTCCAAGCTCAACGCCTTAACTTTTATAAAATCTTGAAGTTCTGTGAGTTCGGCTAACCCTCTGTTTTTTTCTAGGCAAAGGCAGAAGAGTGATACTTGCTTTTCTTTTAACCATTCCCTGTTTTCATTTAAGAATTCCATCAGAGAGGGTTCTATTTTTTCCTGATAAATGGGAGATCCAATGATTATGAAATCAAATCCCTTGTGCTCCGGCTTAAATTCTTTTACGCTAATATAGGTAGCAGGTCCCGTTACAAGGGCGATGATTTTGGCCGCATTTCGAGTTGATCCATACTTACTGCTGTAGATAATCAGTGTTTTTAGCATTTTATGTCACTATTTATATTAATTATATTTATAAATATTTTGGATTGAGGCTCAGGTGCCCCTAATTAAGGAAATCGCTCGGAAGCCTGAAAAATAGGGTGAGCAACCCTCCAAACCGCTTTCCATGCTTTTGTTGAAGACGTCAATTTGCAGGTATTTCCCATTTATTTCTTATTATATATGGATAGCCTATTTTTATTACTTCCAGCAGTACGGTTACTTTATTAGATACCAAATAACAACGATAACAACTACGATTACAATTAGGACCAATGCCGCCTTGTAGTATGGTGTCCGTCTATCAACCCGCAAAGTCTTTGAAACCTCTCTATTCCTCTCTATCTCAGAATCCGTCTTCTTATCTTCTAGACTCATGTTATTATGCCTCCTATAAATAATATCACTGGGATATCCAAATTATGTTGTAGATGAATACTATAATGGCTACTCATTACTCCAGTGATCCTAAGGATGTTCATTCCTAACTCAATTGAATAATTGGTAGCCTCCTCCTTATAAAGGCTCCCCACGGTGAGAGCGACTTTATCAATACCGACTCATCCACCTTCAACCGCTACGGTGCCTTCTTTGAAGCGGATTGCAAACATCATCTAGTCTAGCTGGAATCATAATGACCAGATTTCGGCAGATTCGCCTCGATCATAAATGAGATAGATTGCAATCCTTTTATTCCACAATAATCTATGGCTTGAGGTCTATGCGCTTCATGTCAGGGCGATCGTTCGGAAGCTAGTAAGATAAGGCGGGGCGCCCAGGTCGATGGCATCGTACATCCTTGTTTTAGCCATCGGCGTATTCTATGACCTTTGATCATTCCTTTGGTGGCAATCCTTCACAATGCAAATAAGAACGGAGAGAACGAATGAAAAACCTGAAGCAAACCATTAAGCCATCAATGAGGGAATAAGAATTCAGTTGATCCAAGATCATGATTTCAGTGGGAATTAATATGAAAAAGAGAACAGATATTTATATTCCATCTCTAATAGTCGTGATGCTGCTTTTATCAGGGGTGTTCTTTGCGGCGGGGACGGACACGGTGTCCGCTGCCCATGCTGGCGATTATACCTTTATAACGAGCGGCAACCCCATTGTCTCCACAATCTCACAATACACGGGGGCTGGCGGTTCGATTACGATCCCCTCGATCCTTGGAGGTTATGTAACGGTTGCTATCGGAGATCATGCATTCTATTCCTCTATATCCCTTACCTCCGTCACCATCCCTAGCAGCGTCACCACCATCGGAGCCAATGCCTTCGGTGGATGCACCTCCCTTACCTCCGTCACCATCCCTAGTAGCGTCACCACCATCGGAGCCAATGCCTTCGATGGATGCACCTCCCTTACCTCCGTCACCATCCCTAGTAGCGTCATCGCCATCGGAAACTATGCGTTCTACCGTTGCCCTGCCCTAACATCTATAAGTGTTGCCATTGGCAACCCGAACTATGCCAGCCTCGACGGCGTGCTATATAACAATGCCAAGACCACCTTGATCCAGTGCCCAAGCGGGAAATCCGGAGCGTTCGCGATTCCAGGCACCACCATCATTTTATTGGCACAGGCGTTCGGCGCCTGCACCTCCCTTACCTCCGTCACCATCCCCATTAGCGTCACCACCATCGGGTATGGGGCGTTCGACGATTGCACCTCCCTGACCACGATCGATGTGAATGCATCCAATGCGAACTATGCCAGCCTCGACGGCATGCTCTATAACAATGCCAAGACCACCTTGATACAGTGCCCGGGCGGTAAGGCAGGGGCGTTCACGATCCCCAACGGCGTCACAATCATCTGGGATGACGCTTTCAATGGATGCAC
>Ga0182021_10004157_pt1 | contig 16977 bp, 14 predicted proteins | sample 612E3MmetaG_FD_120493 | JGI IMG/M metagenome (GOLD analysis project Ga0182021, IMG submission 120493) | Permafrost microbial communities from Stordalen Mire, Sweden - 612E3M metaG (Illumina Assembly) | ecosystem: Environmental > Terrestrial > Soil > Wetlands > Permafrost | place: Sweden...
CGCGGTGCTGCTGCGCTGTACGCCGGGGACCTTGAGCATCGCCGTCGTGACCTCGTGCAGGTGGGCGGTGTCGCGGGCGACCACCTTCGCCAGCATGTCAGCGTCCCCGGTGGTGGCATGCATCTCGATGACCTCGGGCAGCGCCATCAGGCCCTCTGCCGCCGCCGCTCCCTCCGACTGGGAGATCGACACCGACACGAACGCGACCAGCGGGTAGCCGAGTGCCGCGGGATCGATGCGCTGGGCGAACGACTTCAGGGCGTACGCACTGACGCGCCGGAGCCGTGCATGGACGGTGTTGCGCGCGATCCCGAGCCTTCGGGACAGCGCCAGCGTCGTCGCCTCGGGATCGTCGTCCAGGGCGAGCAGGATCCGGGCGTCGAGTGGGTCGATGGCATTCATGATGAGCATCATGCACTCCTGCATGGGCATGCGCGAACATCCTGCACAACTTGTAGGACTCCAGTTGCGCACTGTGCGCCAGGTTCGTCACCATGCGTACATGTCCACCAGCGCGCTCGCCGCACCGAAGACCACCACCGACCCTCTCGCCCATGGGCGCGCGGAGGACATCTTCGGCCTGCTGAGCGGCACGTTCGTCGCATCGCTCGGCATCTACCTCCTGCACAGCGCGCACGCGGTGACGGGCGGTACGGCAGGGCTGAGCCTGCTGATCTCGTACGCGACGGGATGGTCGTTCTCCCTGGTGTACCCGCTGTCCAACCTGCCGTTCCTGGCGCTCGCCCTGCGCCGGAAGGGGTGGAGCTTCACGCTCCGCACGCTGGTCTCGATCGTGCTGGTCTCGTCGTTCGCGCTGCTCCACCCGCTCGCGATGCCGATTCTGCGGCTCAACACCCCGTACGCGGTCCTCGTCGGCAACCTCCTCGCCGGCGTGGGGATGCTCATCCTGTTCCGCCACAAGTCGAGCCTCGGTGGCCTCAACACGGTCGCGCTGCTGGCGCAGGAGCGCTTCGGGTGGCGCGCCGGCTACGTACAGCTCGCGCTCGACGGCAGCATCATCGTCGCGTCGCTCACGATCATGAGCCCGCCGATCGTGGCACTGTCCGCCGCCGGCGCCGTCGTGCTCAGCCTCGTGCTGGCGCTCAACCACCGTCCGGGCCGCTACCTCGGTCACTGAGGTCGCCGGGGAAGGGCGCGGTGGTCTCGTTCCTCAGCCCACCTGCCCGTGCGGGCGGCGCGAGATCCGCACGTGATCACACTTCCCGTCGGGTCACCCAGACAGCGATCTCGGCGCGACGTGACGCTCCGAGCTTGGTGAGGATGTGTTCGACGTGCGTGGAGGCCGTCTTGGGTGAGATGACCAGCCTGGACGCGATCTCACGGTTGGTCAGCCCGGATGCCACGAGCGCGGCCACCTCCTCCTCCCGCCGACTCAGCGGTCCCACAGCTGCCTCTCCGATGTTCACCGCCGTCGCGAGGGTCTCCAGGAGGTCCCCGCTCTCGGCCCTCCCGCGAGCCACGTCCACGAAGCGCGCGGCATCAGCGGGCCGGCGCGAGCGCACGGCGCAGTGCGCCAGATCGACGAGCGCCAGACCCGCCTCCCAGGTCCGGCCACAGCCTTCCCACCGTGCGAACGCGTTCTCGAGCAGGGTTCGTGCAACGCCCGTCTGCCCCTCGGCGAGCTCGATGAGCCCCTCCGCGTGGGCCAGCGCCGGAAGGGTCCCCGGCAGGTCTCGCATCCGGAGGAGGTCGGAGCAGCGCTGAACCCAGTTCCGCGCGCGATCGGACTGATGCTGGGCGAGGTAGGCGCGAGTGCCGGTCACCACGAACGGAAACAGGTACGCGGCGTCCGCGACACGGGCTGACTGTGCGTAGCCCCGCTCGACGAGGTCGACGGCGAGGGCCGGATCCCCTTCCTGGAGTGCCGCTTCGGCGAGACCCCACAGGACCGGCGAGATGCGCTGGAGCTCGGCCATGGGCTCGGCCAGCTGCAGCGCGGAGTGGAGGACGGCACGCGCGGACTCGAATCTCCCGCGTCCCAGGTCGAGATAGCCCAGTACGACGAGAGCCGTGATCCGGGTGGTGATTCCCCGGCCGTTCGCCAGCGCCTCGCGCGCGAGCGCGTCAGCGTCCTTCCATCGTCCGCGTGCCCAGTGCACGTGGGCGAGGTGCGCGGCGATGTAGTACTGGTCGTTCCCGCGCTCGGTTCGCAACGTGTACGCAAGGCCCTCGGTGAGCCAGCGTTCGGCGCGGTCGTACTCGACGACCACGGAGGCGCTCGTTGCGAGCATGCGGTAACCGCGGGCTGTCTCTGCCTCGAGCCCCGCCCCGGCACTTGTGGCAATGGTCGACTCGAGGAGCGCCCAGCCGTCGTCGAGGCGACCCGCGAACACGAGCACGGATCCGACGGTGAGATCGACATCTGCTCGGGCGGCAGTGTCGCCGAACACCGCGGCGGCACGTCGCCCATAGTCCAGCGCCTCGTCCAGGCTCCGGTCGAGCATGTGTGCGGCGGCGAGCGCTCCGTGCAGCCCGGCTCGTACGAGGGCGGATCCACCGCCGTCTATCCGGTCCAGGCGGTCGAGGGCATCGTGGGCAAGGCGTGCTCTGCCGGCCAGTCCCAGCCCGAGGAGGTGGTGCGCCGCCATGAGGCGTGGGACAAGCGCGGCTGCCGCCTCCTCGTCGCCAACACCTCGGAAGAGCTCGATCGCGGCCTCGAGGTTTGCCGCGGCGCCCTCGTTGTCGTCGATCGCGGCGAGCTCGATCGCAAGCTCGGCATCGAGGGACGCCCGGGCGGCGGCCTCCAGCTCTTCCGGTGCTGTCCGCTGCGCCCGGCGCAGGAGCTCGGCCGCTTCTCGGTGCGCGGACACCCGCGTCGCGTAGCGGGCGCCGGCCAGCGCATGGAAGTAGGCGTTCGCATGGTCCCTTGATCGCTCGTAGTGGTCGGAGACGTACGAGTCGCTCAAACCGGCGCGCGCGGCCGCCTCGGCGACGGCAGCGTGCAGCCGGCGCTTCCGGTTGGGCGGGATGACCGCGTAGACCGCATCGCAGATGAGGGCATGGCGGAACACGAAGAGGTCCCCGAGCGGCACGACGAGGTGGCCGACGATGAGGTTGCCGAGAGCCGAGTCGATGACATCGGCAGGCTGGGCCGCCACGGTGCCCAGCAGGTCGGGATCGAACGAGCGCCCGATGACAGCACCTGCGTCGAGCACGGCTCGGGTGACGGGATCGAGCGTCTCCGCCCGCACGACGACTGACTCTGCGACGGTGTCCGGCACGTCGTCGAGCGAGCCGCCCGCGAGCAGCTCTTCGATGTGCAGCGGGATCCCGTCGCTGCGGACGTGCAGCGCGATCAGGAACTCGTTGGATGGCACTGCACCGGTCACGGCCTCGACGATGGCACCGGTGTTCGCGAGGTCGAGGCGCGGCAGCCGGACCTCTTCCGCCAGTCGTTGCGAAAGCAGGCGGGCCCGCCAGCGGCCGAGCGCAGTGCTCGGGGCGAGCTCGTCGCTGCGGAAGGTCGCGACGACCATCGAACGACCGGTGCGCAGGCCAAGAGCGACGCGATCGAGCACGTCGAGGCTCAGATCGTCAGCCCAGTGGAGGTCCTCGATCCGTACGAGCGTCGGCCGCTCGGTCACTGAGACGACGACGAGCTCGGCGAGGTCGCCGACCAGCAGGCGACGACGACGAGCGGTGTCCCCGGTGCCGTCGGACTCCAGCAGCCGCGCCCGCAGCAGCCCTCCGGTCTTCGCCAGGCCTGCCCGTCGGAAGCCGTCGGCAAGGGCGAGCATCACCGCGCCAGCGGCTTGCCCGTCGCGAGGGAAGGTCGCCGCATCGACGACCGTCACCGCACCGCTCAGCCGAGCGGGAAGCTCGGCGAGCAACCTGGTCTTGCCGATCCCTGCCTCCCCTGTCACGAGGAGCGTGTGGCCTGGACCAGTGAGGGTCTCGTTCCACCTACGGACCGCGAGCTCGAGAGCCTCGGACCTGCCCACCAGCACGGGGCTCACGCGGTCGACGCGACGCGGACCCCCGACCATGGCGAGAGCATAGGTCAGTCCCTGAGTCCCGACCAGAGTGCTTGATCGGCCGGATGACCGATGCGACGCGGCGCGAGACCCAGCAAATCTGGAGCCACACAAGAAGAGGAGGTGCCCCGATGGCACGGTTCATCGATGTACACGCGGGTTTCGTCGGAGTGACCCAGGACCAGCTCGCCGCAGCGCACGCTCTCGACCTCGCGAACGAGGGCGTCGAGGGAGTGCACTTCGAGCACGCCTGGCTCGACCCGGAGTCCGGCAAGGCGTTCTGTCTGTCAACCGGGCCCTCGAAGGAGGCGGTCATGCGCGTGCACGAGAAGTCGGGTATCCCGACGTCCGAGGTCTACGAGATCGCCTCGGCCGTCTAGCCAGAGCTCGGATCCGCCGGTGCCGCGCGCTGGGGCGTGTCGGCGCCGGGCGGACCTCCGGCCCGGCAGTCCCCCACCGGCACACCTGGCCTTTCGGTGTTTTGATTCAGCCCTGATCGACGTATATGCTCCTAACTAACCGCTCGGTTAGGAGATGTCTGTGGACGACAAGACGCGCAATCGCACGGTGGCCGTGCTCTTCGTGGGTGTGCTCATGGGAGCGCTGGACATCGCGATCGTCGGACCTGCGCTGCCGGCCATCGAGGCCGAGTTCGGGCTGGACTCGCGGGCCGGGTCGTGGATCTTCAGCGCGTACGTGCTGACGAACCTCATCGGTACGCCGCTGATGGCGAAGCTCTCCGACAGGTTCGGCCGTCGCGCCATCTACATCCTCGACGTGGCGCTGTTCGCGGTGGGGTCGCTCGTCGTCATCCTGTCGCACGGCACGGGCCTGTTCGCGGTGCTGCTCGCGGGTCGCGCCGTCCAGGGCTTCGGAGCCGGAGGCATCTTCCCCGTAGCCAGCGCGGTGATCGGTGACACCTTCCCGCCCGAGAAGCGCGGCGGGGCGCTCGGCATGATCGGCGCCGTGTTCGGCATCGCGTTCATGATCGGCCCGGTGCTCGGCGGCATCCTCCTGCCCCTCGGCTGGCAGTGGCTGTTCGTCATCAACCTCCCGATGGCCGCGGTCGTCATCGCCCTCGCGTGGGCGCTGCTCCCCCACCGCCGGATCGGCACGGGCGCGTTCGACTGGCTCGGCATGGGTGTCCTGACGGTCGCCCTCGGCAGCCTCGCTCTGGGCCTCGGCGGGATCGACACGGAGCGCTTCTGGGGTTCGGTCGCGAGCCCGTCCGTGTGGCCGTGGCTCGCGGTGTCCGTGATCGCCTGGGTCGTCCTCGTACTCGTCGAGCGCCGGATCGACAACCCCGTCGTCCCCGTCGTCCTCTTCAAGCGCCGCCAGCTCGCGCTCGGCTACACGCTCACCGCCGGCGCCGGCATCGGCGAGGCGAGCCTGGTGTTCATGCCCTCCCTGGCCGTCGCGGCCCTCGGCGTCAGCGCGCACATGGCCAGCTACCTGCTGCTCGTCGTCGTCGCCGCGATGGCGGTCGGGTCGCCCCTGGCAGGAAAGACACTCGACAAGGTGGGCTCCAAGCTGGTCATCGTGACCGGCGTGACGGTGATGACGCTGGGCATGTTCCTGCTCAGCCGTACGGGGTCGTCGCTGCTCGTCTACTGCATCGCCAGCGTGCTCATCGGCATCGGACTGTCCTCGCTGCTCGGGGCGCCGATCCGCTACGTGACGCTCAACGAGACGACCGCCGAGGAGCGATCCGCTGCGCAGGGCCTCGTGAACACGTTCACCAGCATCGGCCAGCTGCTCAGCGCCGCAGTCGTCGGCGCGATCGCCGCCTCGTCGCCGGGTGCCGAGGGGTACGGCGACGCGTTCGCCCTCGTCGGTATCCTCGGTGTCGTCCTCCTCGTCGCAGCGCTCCTGCTCAAGAAGCGCTCGGTCGAGGCACAGGCACCGACGCCGCAGGAGCCAGCGCATGCGTGACCGCATCCTCGAGACAGCCACGTCGCTGTTCGTCGAGCGCGGGTACGACGGAGTCGCGATGCGCGAGATCTCCGATGCGTGCGGCATCACGAAGGCCGCCCTGTACTACCACTTCACCGGCAAGGCCGACCTGCTGAGCGAGATCTTCACCGCGTACCTCGACGAGATCTCCGTCGTGATCGCGGCAGGCGTCGACGGCGGCGGCACGGCGGAGGCGCAGCTGCGACGCGTCGTACGAGGGATGTTCGAGGTCCCGGTCGAACGCCGGGCCATCCTCCGGCTCGCCATGCACGACGTCGGCAGCCTCGAGAGCGACCAGCGGGCCTCGTTCGGCCAGGCGTACCGGGAGAGGTTCATCGGACCCCTGCAACAGATCGTCGCCGATGGCGTGGCCAGCGGGGAGTTCACCCAGAAGGACCCCGAGCTGGTCGTCTGGATGCTGCTCGGCATGGTCTACCCGTTCTTCGCGCCGTCGCGGGGCACCCATGCGACCTCCGGGAGCGGCACCCCCGACGCCCTCCTCGACATCTTCTGCCACGGGCTGGCGCGTCCGGAGATGCGCGGCTGACGCATTCGGACTGAGCCTCGGGGGTGGTGCTGAGGAAGGTACGGTACGGGCTGTGGTCGCTGTGATGATGCCGGGCAAGCCGGTCGCCGATGCCGTGTTCGCCGATCTGGAGCCGAGGGTCGCCGCACTGCGGGCCGCGGGCCACAACCCAGGGCTGGGGACGATCCTCGTGGGGACGGACTCGGCGAGCGCCGGGTACATCAGGATGAAGCAGGAGCGCGCCGCGCAGCTGGGCTTCACGAACCGGCACGTACACCTCGGGGACGACACGTCACAGGCGGACCTGATCGCGGTCATCCGCGACTACAACACCGATCCCGAGATCGACGCCGTACTCATCCAGCACCCGATCCCGGCGCACCTCGACTACGAGGCGGCGCTGGTCGAGCTCGACCCTGACAAGGACGCCGACGGCGCGCATCCGATGAACATGGGCCGACTGGCGCTCGGGATGCCTGGGCCCCTTCCGTGCACCCCTGCAGGCATCGAGGCTCTGCTGGCGTTCTACGAGATCCCGATAGCGGGTCGTGAGGTGGTCGTGCTGGGGCGGGGCTTCACGCTCGGCCGGCCGTTGTCGATGCTGCTGTCGTTGAAGCGCCCGACCGCGAATGCTGCGGTGACCGTGGTTCACACTGGTGTGCCGGACTGGGCGCGGTACACACGGCGCGCCCCGGTCGTGGTCGCCGCCGCGGGCGTACCCGGCATCCTCCAGCCCGAGCACATCTCCCCCGGGGCGGTCGTCGTCGGAGGCGGCGTCCGCTACGAGGGTAAGAAGCTTCTCCCCGATGTCGACGTACGGTGCGAAGAGGTCGCCGGCTGGATCACCCCCCGCGTCGGCGGCGTCGGCCCCACCACCATCGCCATGCTCTTCCGCAACACCGTCGAGGCGGCCGAGCGCCGGGCCGCCCAGAAGTAGCCGATCGCCGAGGGAACCTGGCCGGCGCTCCCCCGAGCACTGGACCCCGATGCCCGGGACCGGTACGGGGGGCTAGCGTTGCGCGTACAACTCGAGGAAGGCCCCGATGAGCGTCGACGCCGTGCTGGATCAGCTCACGCTGGAGGAGAAGGCCGCTCTGACGAGCGGTTCCGGGTTCTGGTACACGATGGGCGTGGACCGGCTCGGCGTCCGGCCGGTCATGGTCTCGGATGGCCCCCACGGCTTGCGCGCACAGCCACAGGGCGGCGATCACATCGGCCTCAACGGCTCCGTACCGGCCACCTGTTTTCCGCCCGCCGCCACCGTCGCGTCCAGCTGGGACCCCAGCCTCCTGTACGAGGTGGGCCAGGCGATCGGCCAGGAAGCGCGTGCGATCAACCTCTCCGTCGTCCTCGGCCCGGGCGTCAACATCAAGCGTTCCCCCTTGTGCGGGCGCAACTTCGAGTACATGTCCGAGGATCCGTACCTCGCTGGTGAGCTCGGCGTCGGCATCGTCGACGGCATCCAGTCGAAGGGCGTCGGCACGTCTCTCAAGCACTTCGCGGCCAACAACCAGGAGACCGACCGCCTCCGCGTCTCGGCCGAGGTGAGCGAGCGCGCCCTGCGCGAGATCTATCTCCCCGCGTTCGAAAGGGTCGTCACGACCTCGCAGCCGTGGACCGTCATGTGCTCGTACAACAAGATCAACGGTGTCTCCTCGAGCGAGAACCACTGGTTGCTCACCGAGCTGCTCCGGGACGAGTGGGGCTTCGAAGGTCTCGTCATGTCCGACTGGGGTGCCGTGTACGACCGGGTCAAGGCGATAGCCGCCGGCCTCGACCTCGAGATGCCCCCGGCCCTCCCGTACAGCCCTGATGCCGTCGTGGTCGCCGTGAAGGACGGCACCCTCCCGGAGTCGGTCCTCGACGAGCGCGTACGGGCGGTGCTGCGGCTGGCCACCCAAGGCGCGCAGGTCCTCGACCTCGACGAGTCGTACGACGCGGACGCCCACCATGCCCTCGCACGTCGCGTCGCCGGCGAGTCGGCCGTGCTGCTCACCAACGACGGCCTGCTCCCGATCGCGCCCGGTACGAAGGTCGCGGTCATCGGCGAGTTCGCCCGTACGCCCCGCTACCAGGGCGCCGGCTCGTCCCAGGTGAACCCGACGCGTGTCCTCGCGCCGCTCGAGGCGCTCAGCGAGGCGTTCCAGACGACCTTCGCCCCCGCCTACACGGTCGACTCGTACGAACGAGACGACGCGCTCGTCGCGGAGGCCGTCGCGGCCGCCCGAACGGCCGACACGGTCGTCATGCTCATCGCTCTGCCCGGCCCCGAGGAGTCCGAGGGCTTCGACCGTACGCACATGAACCTTCCGGCGAACCAGCTCGCAGCGCTGGCCGCAGTGGCGAAGGCCAACCCCAAGGTCGCCGTGGTGCTCGTCAACGGCTCCTCGGTGGTGCTCGGCGACGTCGCGCCGCACGCGTCGGCCATCCTCGAAGCCTGGCTCGGCGGTCAGGCCGGTGGCGGCGCGATCGCCGACATCCTGTCGGGCGCCGTCAACCCGTCCGGCCGTCTCGCGGAGACGCTCCCTCACCGCCTCGAGGACAGCTCCTCGTACCTCAACTTCCCCGGCGGCTGGCAGAAGGTCCTGTACGGCGAGGACGTGTTCGTCGGCTACCGGGGCTACGACGCGAGCCACACCGACGTCGCGTTCCCGTTCGGCTACGGCCTGTCCTACACCTCCTTCGCACTGTCCGATCTCGAGGTGGCCACCAGCGGCTCCGTCGCCACGAACGACCTTGCGGCTGCGGTGTCCGTCACCGTCACCAACACCGGCAGGACAGCCGGCAGCCACGTCGTCCAGGTGTACGTGTCCGACCCTGTCGCCTCTCTTCCCCGGCCGCCCCGCGAGCTCAAGGGCTTCACGAAGGTCGCGCTCGACGCCGGCGCATCGAAGCGCGTCAGCATCGACCTCGACCAGCGCGCGTTCTCGTTCTGGCTGGAGTCGCTGCACCGGTGGGTGGTGGAAGCCGGCGACTTCGTCGTCGCCGTCGGACACGACTCCCGCGACCTGCCGCTCACCCGGACCATCACGGTGGACGCCCCGCCTGTCGCGGCGCCGCTGACCGAGTGGTCGACCTACCAGGAGTGGATCGCCGATGACGAGGGTCGCGCGCTGCTCGACGAGGCGGCCGCTGCCGGCCAGCCGGACCTCAGGGCGTACGGCGACCTGGTCGAGGTGATCGGCAACTTCCCGCTCATGTCGCTCACGACGTTCGTCGGCATGTCACCTGATCACGACACGGTCAAGCAGATGGCCGCCACCTGGGCCGAGCACCACGGAGCCACCACATGAACCCTCTCGCGACGGTCGTCGCCATGCTCGTCACCCCCGTAGGCATCGCGCTGCGGGGACGACGGGCCGGCAGCGAGCACAGTGTCGCCCGACGGTCCGAGCTCGCTCGCACGGAGTGGTCCGCGATCACGCTGACGAGCACCTCGTTCCGTCCTGACGGCGAGATCCCCTTGCGCCACGCCGGCCGCTGGTTCGGCGACAACATCTCGCCGCAGCTGGCCTGGACCCGCCCACCGGTACGCACCAAGGCCCTGCTCATCGTGGCCGAGGACATCGACGCCCCGAGCAAGGACCCGATCATCCACGTCGCCGCGTTGCTCGACCCCACGCTACGGACGGTGTCGGAGAACGAGCTCAACCGACGGAAGACCGCGCCCGGTGTGAAGCTGCTGGACGCACGCGGCTACCAGGGCCCGCGCGCGCTCCCCGGCCACGGCGACCACCACTACGTGTTCCACCTCTTCGCGCTCGACAAGGTCCCGTCGGGCGAGACGCTGTCGCGAGCGATCGAGTCGGCGTCCGGTCACGTGATCGCGCACGGCGAGCTGACCGGTACGTTCCGAGGCTGACTCACTCCACCGACAGCGCCGAGCTCACTCCGCCAACGGCAGCGAGACCGCCACGGTGGCGCCGGGGAGCCCGGGCGGGCTCGTACGGAAGGTGCCGCCGAAACCCCGGACGAGCTTCTCGACGATCTCCAGACCCACACCGGTACGACCGACCACCTCGCGTCCCTGCGACGAGCCCTCTTGGAACCCGGGGCCCTGGTCCGCGATGACGAGTACGGCGCCGTCGCCGCTCTTCGACAACGTGACGCCGAAAGCCACACCCTCGGCCGTATGGGCGAACACGTTGTCGATGCAGATGTCGATGAGGTCCACGAGGTCGCTCGCCGGCATCTGGACGCGTACGGGCTCCACGGGCAGCTCCTCGTGGAACGGGCGGTTCTGGTCCTCCGCGAGAGCGCTCCAGAACGCGACCCGCTCGCGGACGACCTGCGTGGCGTCGCAGTTGACGACAAGGTCGTCCCGGACGCCGCGCCGGGCTTCCTTGACGATCGTGTCCACGGCGCGCTGCACCTCGGTGAGGTGGTCGCTGAGGCGCGCGGACAGCTCAGGGTCCGGAACGGCCTCGGCGTCGAGCCTGAGCGCGGTGATGGGCGTACGGAGGCGATGGGCCATCTCGCCGATCGCCGCCCGCTCGGCCGCGAGGAGCTCCGTGATGCGGTCGGCCAGTCCGTTGAGCGCTTCGGCGAGCTCTCGGGTCTCGGCGGCGCCGGCCGGCTCGGCCCGGGCGTTGAGGTTCCCGCTGCGGAGCTGGTGCGCGACCGAGGCGACCTCTCGCAGGGGGCCACTGATGCGTCGCACCACCATCGAGGCGGCGATCACCGAGATCAGTGTCAGACCGACACCGATGGCCACGGCGGTGAGCCAGGCCTCCCAGACCCCTTGCGTGAGAACGGCCCGACTGACCTTGGCGACCACGACGTACGTGCCGCTGCCCTCGACGACCACAGACCGTACGACGACGCCACCCGAGGGGAGGTTCGCATCTTCGAACGGCGGGCCGGTCCGTCCGCGGACCACGACAGGGTCGTTGACGTCGATCGGCGACCCGTACACGTGGTCGTCCGGCGTGACGACGCTGGTGGCGCTGCGAGAGGTGCGGCTGTCGAGGCCGGCGATGAGGTCGGGCAGGCGAGGATCACTGTGGAGGCTCGTGATGAGCAGCTCGGCCCCCTGGGCCTCCTGCTCGGCAGAGCCCATGGCCCCGACCCGGGCGAAGCTCTGGATGAGAAGTGCCAGCGGGATGACGAACGCGAGGACCACCACGGACGTGGTGGCGGCAACAAGCCAGACGATCTGTCGTCTCACTCGTCACCAGGATCCGCCAGCCGAACACCCACCCCTCGAACGCTGTGCAGATATTTCGGCTCTGCAGCCGTCTCACCGAGCTTGCGCCGCAGCCAGGACAGATGCACGTCGACGGTACGTTCCGCGCCCCCGTACGGCTGCTGCCAGACCTCGGCGAGCAGCTCGCGCTTCGTGACGACCTCACCGGCACGGGAGGCGAGGAGGAACAGCAGGTCGAACTCCTTGCGCGAGAGCTCGAGACGGTCGCCGTCCAGCGACGCCGACCGGGAGCGAGGGTCGATGGACAGCCCGGCGACGACGACAGGGCCGTCGCCACCGGCGGGGCGGCTCACCCGGCGGAGGACGGCGCGGATCCGCGCCTGCACCTGCTCGGTGCCGAAGGGCTTGACGACGTAGTCGTCCGCGCCGGCGTCCAGGGCCTTGACGACCGTACGGTCATCGTCCTGGGCGGTGACGACGATCACGGGGACGTCGCTCACACCGCGCAGCATGCCCAGCATGCGCAGGCCGTCGACGTCAGGGAGGCCCAGATCAAGCAGGACCACATCGGGTTGTTCGGAGAGTACGAGGCGTAGCCCGGTCATCCCATCCGGGGCCACGGCCACCGCGTCTCCCTGGTCCTCGAGGGACCGTCGGAGCGCACGACGGATCGCTGCGTCGTCCTCTACGAGGAGGATCCGTGTCATACGAAGAACCCTAGTGGGATCGAATGAAGCCGCAAAGCCACCCCGATGTCCCAGAATGCGGGATTCTGACCTAGTGTTCATTCCTGTGAGGGGTTCTCAGGTTGCTGGAATAGCGGTCGGCTGGCTTGCCGTCGCGCTGTCGATGGCAGCCATCGGCTCCGCTTCCGTCGCCCGGCTGGGTGGCGACGTGGCCGAGCCGCGGGCCCAGATCACCGTCGCAAGGTCAATCAACACAGGGAACTCGGACGCATCGCCGGCTCCCGGCCCGGATACCTCGATGGTGATCGCCGCACTGACGCAGCCAGGATTTCGTACCGTTTCAGTCGCTCAGCCCGCGAAGCCCGTGACATCGGCCCGCTCCACCGCTGCACCAGTCAGGTCCAAGGCGTCCTCAGCAACGCCTCAGCCAACGCTGGCCGTCACCGTGGCTCCGGTCGTCACCGTCCCGGACGTCATCGTGGTCGGGAGCGAGCCATCGCCCAGCACGACGCCCGTCACGCCCACGCCCACGAAGACGAAGCCCGGCAAGGACCACTCCACCAAGCATCCATCGGCCGGCCAGACGACCGGCACCTCCGGGAACCCGGTTGTCGCAGCCGCCTCGGTCGCCACCTGGCGCCAGGCACAGGGCGTCATCCGGGCGGCCTGCGAAGGGACCACGCTCGCGTCCGTGCAGCTGAAGCCCGGCGAGGGCTACGAGGCCACCGACCGTACGTCCCCGGTCCGCGGCGCGATCACGTTCGACGGCCCTCGGAAGCTGTCGGTCCGGGTCAGCTGCACGGAGGGCACGCCGTCCTTCGAGATCCTGCACTGAGGCGTCCGCCGACCTCCCCGTAGACTCGCCGAGGTCCATCCCCCGCATCGTCAGGACTAGGCATGCGCTTCGTCACCCGGCTCCTCGCGACGGCTCGCGAGTTGTGGCCGAGCTATCTGGCCATCACGATCTGCTCGGCCCTCGGCGCGGGCACGGCACTCGTCAGCCCCTTCCTCATCAAGGCGGCCACTGACCGCCTGGTGGCGATCTCCGCTGGAGGACCTCGCGTCATCACTCCTCTGGTGTGGCTGGCGGTGGGGCTGCTCGTCGTCGAGGCGGCCCGCAGCGTGATCTCCAACGTCGCCGGCTACCTCGGCGACGTGATGTCGGCACGGCTACGGGCGACGCTGTCCACGCGGTACTTCAACCACCTGCTGCGGCTTCCCCAGAGCTACCTCGACAACGAGCAGACCGGCACGGTCATCGGCCGGCTCAACCGCTCGATCACCGAGGTCGCGCAGTTCCTCAACGTCTTCGCGAACAACATGTTCCCGATGATCCTGACGCTCGTCGCTTCGCTCGCAGTCATGACCTACTACTCGTGGCCGATCGCCGTGCTGGTCGTGCTCATGTACCCGGTGTTCACCTGGCTCACGGCGCTCACCTCGAAGAAGTGGCAGGTCATCGAGAAGGCGAAGAACGCCGAGATCGACGTCGCGAACGGTCGGTTCGCCGAGGCGGTCACGCAGCTCCGCGTGGTGAAGAGCTTCGTCGCCGAGATCCGCGAGCTGCGTCATTTCAGCAGGCGGTACACCACGACGATCGGGCTCACCCGCCAGCAGTCCCGGTTCTGGCACCTCATGGACATCGCCCGCCAGGTCGCGCTCAACGTGATCTTCTTCGCGATCTACGTCGTGATCTTCATCCAGACGGCGTCCGGTGCGTACACGGTCGGCACGATGGTCCTGCTCGTCCAGATGGTGACGATGGCGCGGCAGCCCGTGACGAGCATGAGCTACCTCGTCGACACAGCTCAGCGCGCGGTGGCCGGGAGCCGTGACTACTTCGCGGTGATGGCCGAGCCTGTCGAGACCGACGTCCTGCCCGTCCCCGACGCGACGCCGTGGGCGGCTGTCGAGGGTGCGCCGGCTGTGTCGTTCCGCAACCTCACGTTCGGCTACGCCGACGGTCCGGCGGTGCTCGACGGCGTCGACTTCGACATCGCACCCGGCGAGCGGATCGCGTTCGTCGGCGAGTCCGGCGGCGGCAAGACGACGCTGGTGAGCCTGCTGCTCCGCCTGTACGAACCGCGCGCTGGCCGGATCCTCATCGACGGGCTCGACATCGCCGATGTCGAGCACGGTGCGGTACGGAACCACGTCGGCGTCGTCTTCCAGGACCCGTCCCTGTTCTCCGGCACGATCAGGGAGAACATCGCGTACGGGGACCCGAGCCGCGACACCGAGGATGCGATCGCGGATGCGGCCCGGCGCGCACACGTACTGCCGTTCGTCGACAGGCTGCCGAAGCGATACGACACGGAGATCGGCGAACGCGGTCTCAAGCTGTCCGGCGGCCAGAAGCAGCGCGTGGCCATCGCGAGGGCGCTGCACAAGGACGCTCCGATCCTCGTGCTGGACGAGGCGACGAGCTCGCTGGACACGAAGGCGGAGCGGCAGGTACAGGCGGGCCTCGACGAGCTCATGACTGGCCGTACGACCCTGATCATCGCCCACAGGCTGTCGACGATCTCGACAGTCGACCGGATCGTCACCCTGCGCGACGGCCGCGTCGACGAGATCGGCACGCCGGACGAGCTCGCCGTCAGCGGTGGCATCTACAGCGAGCTGCTCGCGCTCCAGGCGTCAGCCTCGAAGGCTGACCGGCGTCGCCTCGCCGCGTACGACATCGCAGGCTGACGCGTCCGTCGGTCCCGGGTCCCTGGGTGGGGCGCTGCCGGTTTCTCAAGGGATGTGGTCAAACCTGCACCTCCCATGGCAAATCTGCCGTGGGAGGTGCAGAAACGCCTACATCCCTTGGGAAACCGGCAGTGGCAGCGGGACCGTCGAGCGCCGGCAGAGTCCGTCACTCGATGTGGAAGACCTCTTCGAGCTGTACGAACGACTCGTCGGCGGTCTTGTCGCCGATACCGTTGAAGAGGTGCTGTACGGACGCCTGCCAGCGGGCGTTGACCTCTTCGGCCGCCATGGCCTGCTGCGCCGCGGTCAGGCCGTCGGGCGTCTCGACGTAGCCGAACAGGGTTCCGTCCTCGGCGATGAACAGGGAGTAGTTGTTCCAGCCCGTACGGTGCAGAGCCTCCTGCATGTCCGGCCAGACGGCACGATGCCGCTCCTTGTACTCCTCGATGTGCTCCTGGGCTACCCGCGTCACGAATCCGACCCGCTGCATGTTCTGGTCCTCTCCGACCTACGACGATTCCGTACCGAGCACCTGCGTGAGGATGTCGGCGAGCTCCTGTGGACGTTCCCGGACGACATCGGCGCTCGCACCCTCGACCGTGAAGCCCTGTGCGCCCGCGATGCCCTTGACGAGCAGGTCCGCCGCGGCGACAGCCATCTTGTTGCCGGCCGCGGCCACGACCGTGGTCGGCGTCTCGATGCGACGCAGGTCGGTGGACAGGTCCAGCGCCATCATCGCCTCGAGCCCCTCGATCATCGTCTCCTTCGAGACGCCCGGGGCGAAGGACCTGGCCGGCGCCATCTTGAGCATCGCGCGCTGCACCCTCAGCGCGGTCCTCGGGGGCACGACCGGGGTGTCGACGAGGACGAGCCTGCCCACGCGCGCCGGCTCGTCGGCCGCGAAGCGCAGCGCAACCATGCCGCCGAGACCGGTGCCGCAGACGTCGACGACGTCGAGGTCGCGCAGCTCCATCATGTCGACGAGGTCGGCGACAGCGCCCGCGACGTCGAAGCCGCGTGAGTCGGTGGGCTTGAGGCCGCGCAGCCACGGCGCGTGGAGTGGCCGTTCAGGTCCGATCGCCGTCACGACGTCCTGCCACAGGGGCGGGTTCTGGCCTGCGCCGTGAAGGAGGAAGAGCGTACGAGTCGTCACGTTCCCATCCTGTCGCACCTGCGTGGTGGCCGCCGAATCCGCCCTGACCCTCCCGTGCTACGTTGCTTGAAAGCCGCATGAGCGGGTATCCGATCACGGGGACGTACCCATCGAGGAGGTGTCACAGCCATGGCCTTGAGCGTCAGTACTCGCCGTAGTGACGCCATGCTGGACGACTCGTTCGTCGCGCCACCCCTCGCCGGACTGGTCATCTACCAGCTCAGGATCGACCCCGCGGCGGCACCGGAGCTTCGCGCGGCGACGCTCGACAACGTCGCGGCCCTGGGCGTGACGGCGATCGAGCTGCTTCCCGCCCCCAACCTCGCGGACACTCCCGAGCACTACGTACCGGCTCACGTCGCGGTGGAGCGCGCCTTCGGTGGCGCGAACGCCTTGCGGGAGCTCATCGCCGAGGCGCACCATCGCGGGCTGGCCGTGATCGTCAACATCGCGTACCAGAGCGCGGATCCGCTCGGAGACGTGGTGCTGGACATCACGCAGGACTCCGTACGGAGCGTCATCGTCAGAGAGGCGCTTCGCTGGCTGCGTGACACGCACGTGGACGGTGTCCGCCACGACATGGGCGCGTACACCGACCTGGTGGACGCGACGTCGGTGGCTCGTTCGGTCGGCTGGCAGCTCATCCGTGAGATGAACGCCTCGATCCGCGAGGAGCACAGCAACATCGTCCTCATCGCCCTCGACGACCGCGGCGACGCGCGCGTCACCTCGATGGACGGGTCCGGGGCCCTCTTCCACACGCAGTGGGACATGCAGTTCGTCCACGCGATCCGGGAGTCTCTGGACGGTCGCCGCCCCATGGC
>Ga0182021_10004159_pt1 | contig 16974 bp, 4 predicted proteins | sample 612E3MmetaG_FD_120493 | JGI IMG/M metagenome (GOLD analysis project Ga0182021, IMG submission 120493) | Permafrost microbial communities from Stordalen Mire, Sweden - 612E3M metaG (Illumina Assembly) | ecosystem: Environmental > Terrestrial > Soil > Wetlands > Permafrost | place: Sweden...
CAATCGTCACCGCTGCCGAGCCGCTGACATTGAGAGTGCCCGTGCCCACGCCGCCGATTTCGGCCGTGCCGGAATCCGTCAGTGTGCCGCCACTCAAGTTGTAAACGCCGACGCCGTTGGTCGAAGGACCGCGGCCACCGATCACCAGAAACCCAGTCTGCACCGAGCCGGCCGCCTGATTCAAGGTGCCGCTGGCGGTCGAACCCGCCGCATTGGCCGAGGCAACATAGATTGCACCCGCCGTCAATGCCGCGTTGTTTGAAACATTCACCGTGCCGATGGCGGTGCCAATGTCGCCAATGTTGAAATCAGCGCTGTTCGTGAACGCACCGGTTCCAATGAGGTTCAACGTGGCGTTGTCGCTGCCGTCCTGGCCGATGGAAGCCCAGAGCGTGCTGCTGTTAATCGAACCATTGTTTATGACCATCGTTCCACCTTTCGCAAACACATTTCCAGCGACGGTATTCGTGCTGGTCAATGTCAGCGTGCCGCTGCCCATCTTGGTCAGGCCCAAGCCGCCTTGGAGACTGCCGGCGAACGTCGTGTTAAGATTGTTGGTCACGGTCAAGGTCGGCGCGCCAGACGCCGTGGACACCGTGCCGGAACCCGTGAGGTTGGCGAAGGTCTGATTGGCGCCGAGGCTGATCGTGCCATTGGACACCACCGTGCTGCCCATATAGCTGCCCGGCACATTCAACGTGGCCGTGCCGGAACCCACCTTGGTCAGGCCCAGCATCGAATTGATCTGGCCGGTGCCTTGGAAGGTGTAGCTGGTGGCGTTGTTGCTCAACACCACGGTCGTGGGATGCACGTTGGTATTCAGCGTCACCGTGCCGCTGCCCGCATCCGTGAACACCACCGCGTCACCCGGCGGCACCGATTCCAGATAGTTGACCGGCGTGGCGCCAATGAGCCAGTTCGTGCTGTTGTTGATGTCCCACAAATTCGGATTCACCGGGCTGGTGCCCGTCCAGACCAGGCCCGCGCCCAGCTGCGACACCACGGCGTAAAGTGTGCCGGCGGTAATGCTGTTCGAGAGAACGGCCACCACGCCGCGCGGCACGATGAGCGTGGGGCTGAAACTGCCGCTGCCCGCGTAACTGGTGTAATGCACCAGCGGAATCGCGCCCACGCTGACCACCCCGCTGATGGTCACCGTGCAAACGCCGTTGTTCGTGAACCCGCCGGTGTTGATGACCGGAGTTGAACCGTTCGTTACGCCAAACGCGAATTGCAGCGCCGAATCTCCGCTCAACGTCAACGCCGCCGGCGACCACGACACCGCCGAACCCAGAGTGATACCCAAGGTCGTTCCGCCTGCCATCGTCACCGCGCCAGGCGTTTGATGCGTTTGCGTAACATTAAAACTGCCGCCGTTAATGACCGTCGGTCCGGCGTAAGTGTCCGCGCCACTCAAGGTCAGCGTGCCCGTGCCGTTCTTGGTCAAGCCGCCGCCGCCGTTCAGCAACGACTGGCTGATGGTGATGTTGTTGGTGCCGGTGTCAATCACTGCGCCGCCCGCCAGCACGTTCGCCGCCGTCAAACCAAACATGAACGTCGCGTTCGGCTTGCCAGGCTGCAGTGTGCCGCCGTTGAAGTTGAAAATGGCGATGGCCGCGTTGGCCGTGTTGCGCTGAATTTGCGGCACGTTCAACACGCCGCCGTTCAGATTATACGTGTAGGTGTTCGTCAACGTCGCGGCATTGCCGAGGAACAGCGCGCCGGTGCCGCCCACGTTGGTGCCGCCGTCGCTGTAGAATTGCACCGTGCCGCCGTTTTGCGTGAACGTGCCGTTGCCCGCGTCATTGTTGGCTCCGAGCGCGATCTTGGCATTGTTGAAGATATTGATGAGAGCCGAGCCGCTCATCGTGACCAACCCGGTGCAGGAAGTGAAATTGGCCACTTCCATCTGCGTGCCGGTGGCCGCATTTTCATTGAGGACACCGCCGGTCATGGTGAACGTGCCACCTGCGTCGGTAACGGTGCCGGCGACACCGGAGCCGACCGTAAACCAGCGGGAGGCGTTAATGACGCCGCCGCTCTGAATCACCGCGCCGAGGCCGCCAGAGATGTTGGCGCTGTTGCCGCCAATAATCACCCGCGAGGCGTTGACCACGCCGCCGGACACGTTCAGCGTGCCGGTGATGTCGCTGCCGGTCGCCGGCGAAATCTGGATGTCCGCCGCGTTGATGCTGGGAGCGCCCAACACGCCGCCAGTGACGGCCAGCGTGCCGGCATGGATGACCGTGCTGCCGTCGTAAACATTGTTTCCGCTCAAGGCCAGGGTGCCTTCACCGGATTTGATGAGGCCGAAGCCGCTGCCCGTAATGCTGCCGCCGACCGTCAGCGTGTTGGCACCGATGGTCAAGGTGCGATTGGCGCTCAGAGTGACCGAGCCGGAACCGAGATTCAGGTTCTGGCTGCCGACGAAGACGAAATCGCCGTCCCAGTTTTGCGCGTTGTTGGCCGTGTTCACCAAATTGGGAATGACGCTGTCGAGCGCGCCGCCCGTGATCGTGAGCGGGCCGGTGCCCATGGCCGCCGCGTTGCTGAGGATCAGCGTGCCGGCGCTCAACGCAGTGCCGCCAGTGTAACCGTTGGCGGTGCCAAGCGTCAGCGAGCCGCTGCCGCTCATCGTCAACGTGCCAGCCCCGGCAAGACTGCCGGCTCCGGCAAAGCGGTAGGGCAGCGAACTATTTACCGTAATCGAGGACGGATGCAGCGTGGCGGTCAGATTAACATTGGTGGACTGCGGATTGATGCCGTTGTTGTAGAGGTTGTCGTTGAACATCACGAAATCGCCAAATGTGTTCGTGGCATACTCCAAATACTTCGCCGGGTTGTTCAGCGTATCGAGCCAGTCGTAACTGGTGCCGACGTCCCAGTTGGCGTTCAACGACAGGTCGGCATTGGCGCCATACCACGTCAGCGTCTGGCCGATGAGGGTGACCACCAAGTCAATCGTCGGCGGAGTTGCCGCGGCGTTATTGCTCAAGTATCCGGAAACGCCAATGGGCAACGAACCCAGCTTGAAGTTGCTGATCGAAGCCAGCGGCGTGCCGTTGTAGGAGATCAATGGGAACTGGCCGAGCGCGAAGCCGGAGCCGGAGACATTGATAATGTTGGTGCCGGACGGGAGAACCGTGCCATTGGCGGCCAATGCGGCCGATCCCGGATTGCCACTCAAACTGCCGTAGCTCAAAGTGACGTTGGCGTTGGAGTTCAGGATGAGATTGTTCACCGTGACGTTGCCGCTGGTCGCTTCAACCAACGCAACGGCATTGCTGACGAGCAGATCGCCGGTGGAACTTACATAACCCGAGGGCAGCACCAGCGTGCCGCCGAGGATGCGGGTGACGTTGGTGTAGGTATTGCCAGTGCTGAGGGTAAGCGTGCCTGCGCCAATCTTGGTCAAGCCACCGCTGACGTTCGCGTCCAGTTGCGGTGTGCCGATGCTTGCGCCGCTGCCGCCGCCACCAATGAGGTTTACTCCCAAAATATCGCCGCTGGCGTAATCATGGCCGGGACTGGTGATCAGGATGTTGGTGATTGCGCCCGTCACCGGATTAATTTGCGCGATGGCCGTGGCGTTGGTGCCGTTGCCAGAGACCGTGATGTTGGTGATGACGACGATGGGCGCGTCAAGGTAACCCGAACCACCAGACGTAATCGGGATGTTCGTCACGCCATAGCCGGCGGGCGCCTGAATGGTCGAGTTAAATGTGACGGCGTTGCCGCCGGAATCAATCACCGCGCCGCCGGCGTAATCAAAGAACGCCGTCGCAACCGTGCCGCGCGTGAAGGCGGCGGTGGTGGCGTTGGCTTTGAGCGTGCCGCCGTTGAAGTTGAAGGTGCCGCTGCCCGGGCCGTTGGTGATGAAATTCACCGCCGCCGTGCCGCCCAACAAGTTGACGATACCCACGCCACCGGCGTTGCCTTTGCCGAATGAAATACCGTCGTTGGTCACCACCAGCGACGCATTGCCAAACAGGTTCACCGTGCCGTTGCCGACTTCACCGGGCCAGACACCGTTGCCGGCGCCGGTCACAAAGAATCCAGCCGTGCCGCTCAAGTTCATGACGCCATAGGTCGTGGTGGAGCCAAAACCGATGGTGGCCGAGGCGCCGCCGGTGAGATTCACTGTGCCGCCGCTCTGGTTCCATACGCCGCCGCTGGTGTTGCCGCCCAGGGCGAGGAAGCCGCCGATGGTGGCCGAACCGCCGGTTTGATCGTAAGCGCCGTAAGATCCCGAGCCGACGGCGAGCTGTTGCCGCATTGCGAGCGTGCCCGAGGAGATTTGCAATTGGCCGACGGCGCTGCTGCCGTTGCCAACCACCAAGCTGGAATTGTAAACCTGGCCGCCATTGTAGGTGGCCTGAAGGTTGCCGCCGTTGAGATTCAACACGGCATTGCCCGCCGCGTTGCCGACGACGTCCGCCGCGGTGTTTGTCACCGTGCCGCTCACATTCAACGTGGCAGTGTTAACCGTCACGGAAGGTGAACTGTTGAGCGAACCGGAAACTGTCGCGCTGCCGCCGCTGATCGTCGTGGCGCCAGTGTAAGTGCTCGTGCCGGAAATCGTCAGCGCGCCGCTGCCAGTCTTGTTTAACCCGCCAGAACCGACGATGTTGCCGCTCACGACGGTATTGGATACGCCGCTAATGGTGACCAGGTTGCCGCCGTTGGTGACGGTCGAACTGAAGGTCAAGGCTCCGCCCGCGGAACTGAAGGTTTGCGGTCCGCTCAGTGCGATTGGAAGACTCAGCGTTTCCGCGCTGGTTGAATTATTTGCCACCGGCCCCGACAAGGTCAGGAAGTTTCCAGCCGTTGCGCCAAGGGTGAAATTCCCAGCCGTGCCATCGAAGGTCAGACCCGTCACGGTATAATTGGTGTCCAAGTTCGGCGAGAGCCGCGTGGTGCCGGCGAAGGTGACACTGTCGCCGGAATACGCCGGGGCCGCGCCACTGGTCCAGTTCGGGTTGCTGCTCCAATTGTTGTCGGTGAGCGAACCGCCGTTCCAAACCTGACTGGCGGCGTTCACCGTCACCGGGACGGAGACGGCGCCGAAGAAACCGCTGGTGTCGGAGGCCGTGACGGTCAAAGTCTTTGCGCCGGGCGCGGTGGTGGTGCTGACGGCCACGGTGTTGGTGTAAACCGAGGTCGAGTTGGATTGCACGAGCGTGACGGAGGAAGAACCGCCGATCTGGCTGGCATCCAGCGTCACGGTGCTGGACGGGTTGCTGCCCCAGGTCACGTTGGCGACCACGATGGTGGTCTCGTTGCGCGTCAGCGTGGACGGCGTGGCCGTGGCGGTCACGGTGGGTGTGATCAACGCCGGGTCGTAGTGCAGCGTGACGGTATTGGCGCCGGTGACGATGCGGTAATGGTTCGCGTTCGTCGGCGCAACGTCCCAAACAGGCGCGACAGCGATGCTGCCGGCGATGGTGCCCGTCACGGTGAGCAGCACATAATCGGTGCTCTGGTCCAAGCCCACGGACGTGCTCGGAGCTTTGATGTGGATGAGGTTGTTGTTGTTCGTCAAATTGCCGCTGACGACGATGAGGTCGTTGGAGCCGTTGAAGAGTGTGCCCAAATCAAGATAGACCGCCGCGCCAGATGCCAGCGTCAGGTTGTTGGCGAACGAATTGGTGCCATAGCCGCCGTCGGTGCCGGCGTAGATCTTGGAACCGGATGCCGCGGTGAAGTTGCCGTAGTTGGTGCCACTACCGAGCAAGCCCTGCCCACTCGCCACCGCGAAACCAGCGGTGACTGCCGAGACGTCGAAGCCCGCGCCATTGCTCACGGTAATGCTTGGGCTAACCAAGCTGCCGGTCCCCCCTACCGCGAGAATGCCAGCTTTGACAGCCGTGGCGCCGTTGTAGGTGTTCGCGCCGGTCAGCCGCACGTAGCCTGCACCCAACTTGGTCAAACCGCCGTCGGTGGCCGCGTCGCCGGAAACGGTGCTGTGAACCAAGGGCGAAACGACGGTGACGTCCTTGCCGTTGGAATCAATGACTGCGCCGTTGTTGCGGACGCGGGCGGTGGCGTTGCCGACGCTGAAGAAGGTGGCGCTGGAGCCGGCGGCGCGGAGAGTGCCGCCGTTGAAGTTGAAATTCTTGGTGCCGTTTGCCCTGGTGCAAGCCACGGACGGAACGGTCAGGATGCCGGCATCAAGATTAACCGTGTTGGTGCCAGCAAAACCGGTGCTGGCGTAACAGATGTCCAGATTGCCGGCGCCGCCGGGGGTGGTGGCGAAATCGCTGTAGAAAGTGATGGTGCCGCCTTCGAGATTGAGGAGGTTGATGCCGGTGGTGTCATTGCCGCTGCTCATTTTGATCGAGCTACCGGTGTTCAGGTTAACTGCGCCGTTGGTGATGTCCAGTTCACCCGTGGACGTGTCGTATTCGGGCAACTGCATCCATTTGGTTACCGTGGTGGCGACGTTAAGCGTGCCGCCGTTGAGTGCAATTTTGCCATGACCAGCGCCGGCGAAACCGATGACGACGTCGTTGGTGGATGTTAGGGTGCCGCTGTTGATGTAAACCGCTCCGGAAACGCCGTTGGCAGTGTTATTGCCGCGGGCCAAGGTGAGGGCGCCAAGACCGATGGTGCCGCCATTGAGATTCACCGTGCCGAAACCGGTGCTGGCGCCATTAACATCCGAGCCGCCTGCGCGAAGTTCGCCGGCGTTGTTGAACACAGTGCCGGCGCCGACATTGAGGACGCCGGTGCCGTTGCGGTAGCCAACGTTGACGACGCCGTTGCCCAAAAGCATGGAACTGGTGCCGTTGAGGTTCACCGTGCCATTGCCCCACATGCCGAGGAATTTTTGGGCCGTGCCGAGCGCGATGAACTGCGCTGAGTTGTTTAAGTTCATCGTGAAGCTCGAATTCGGGGATTCGGAAAAATTCAATCCGCCGTTGCCCATGATGGTGAAGGTGGAAGAGTTATTCAGGGTGAGCGAGCCTTTGGGCGAGTTGGCGTTGGCGCTGGTGGTGCTGGTGCCGTTGTAGCCGCCGCTGAAGTTTCCAGTGAGAATGCTGGCAGCGTTGTTGAGCACAATGTCGGAGGAAACGCTGCCAGTGCCGTTGCCGCGGCCCAAGCTTAGCCAACTGGCCACGCCGAGCGAACCGCCGTTGAGGGTGAGATTGACGTTGAAACCGGGAAAACCATTGGTTGTGCCGTTGACACCGCCAATCACAAATTCGCCGTTGTTCGTGTATGTTCCGCTGGAGATAATGGTCGTTCCCTGCCGCAGATCCGCCGGCACCAGTGTCGAACCCGGCAGATAAGCGTTGACTCCGCCGCCGTCCCATCGGGTGCCGCCGGAAAGGAGCAGCGTGCCGGAGTTGGTTTTGATCAGGTTCACCGTGCCGGTTCCGGAAACGGTCGGACCGCTAACGACCGTTTTGCCTGTTCCATCAAAATTGAGCACATTGATGCCGGTGGAGGTTGTGGTGTTCGTGCCGGCAAGAGTCAGAACATTCGTGGCGCTGTTGTTGATGATGCTGGAGGTGCCGCCGCCAGGAAGCGCCAGGTTGGCATTGATCGTCTGGTTACTGGTCACGGTGGAACTCATGCTGACACCACCGCCCAGGTCAAGCGTCAGCGTCTGGCTGCCCACCGCGCCGGCGCCAATGGTGTAAGGCGACGCGCTGGCCGTGTCGAACAAGACATTACCAACGGTGACGCCCGCCCCCAAATTAATGGTGGTGTTGCCGCTGGTGGCGTTAAACGTGGCCGTATCGCCTGTGCCGGGAATATTGCCGCCCAGCCAGTTGGCACTGTTGGCCCATACGCCGTCCGTCGAGCCGCCCCACGCGTCGCTGGCCGCCTGTGCCAGCGACGGGATAAAGATGGTGGCCAGCAAAAGCGCGAGCCAGCGGAGGTTTGCTACAACTGTGGATTTGAGGTGACGGGTGATCGTTTTCATAGCCGACGGGTTCTTGTTTTGTTTTTTAGGGGCGGGATAACTCGAAACGGGGTGTTACTTTGCCTTGGCAACGAATTGCCAGACCTGAGGCACAAAATTCGATAATAACACGGCCGCTTTCAATGCAGTTACAGGGTTGATTACTAATAACTACCCCACGACCGGAGCAGCAGCAACGCCATTTTGCGGAAAATAACCGCCATTTTGCGACACCAAGGGCGGCGGATGACTGCCGTAGTTTTTGCGGAAGGCCTGCGGACTCATCTTTTTGACCGAACGGAAATAGCGGGCGAAATGTTGCGCGTCTTCAAAACCGAGCAAGTGGGCGATCTCGCCGACCGGCCGGTGGGTTTCCAAAAGCAATCTGGCGATTTCATCCGTCCGTGCCCGGCGGATGGCCTGCAGGATTGACCGGCCCGTTTTGAGCCGGAACCGCCGTTCCAGCGCCCGCCGCGATAGGCCGGCACTCTTGGCCACCGCGTTCACAGAAAATGACCGCCCCGCCTGTTTCCGGATGAAACTTAACGCCCTGGCCACGCTGGCATCGTCCACCGCCATCACGCTCGTGGAGCGCCGGGCAACCAGATGGGTGGCGAGCACGGTGATGGTGGCCGGCGCTTTTCCAGATTTCCGCATCAACATTTCCAGCGCTCGCGCGGCCTCGTAACCGGCGCGCTCAAAATTCACCGCGACGCTGGTCATGGGCGGATCGGCGAGCCCGCAGACCACCTCGTCATTGTCCACACCCACGATTCCGGCGGCGTCCGGCACGGCGATGCCCGCGAGTTTGCACGCCTCGGCCACTTGCACGCCGCAATCGTCATTGCCCGCCATGATGCCCACCGGCAGGGGTAGTTTGGCCAGCCAGTCCGCCAGCCGGCGGCGGCTCTCCGGCCAGTCCAAGCCCGACGGCGAGAGCATGTGAAACGCCGGCGCGGCAAAGCCTGCCTCCACAATGCTTTTGCGGAAGGCTTCAAAACGGCTTTCCGACCACGGCGTCTGCTCCAAGGGCGTGCCGGCCAGGCCGCAAAAGGCGAAGTGCTGGAAACCGCATTGCAGCAGATGCTCCGCCGCCATCTGCCCGATCGCCTCCGAATCCGTCACCACATTGATCAAGTTGCGGATTTCCTTGTCGCGATGTCCCACCACCACCGCCGGGATGCCAAGGCGAAGCACCTGGTCCTTGAGCCGGGCAACGTCGCGCAGGATGATGCCGTCCACATCGAGCGTCTCCAGTGTTTGCCGGGCAACATCAAAACCTCCGGGTTCCCAGTAAAACGACCACGGCCCATGCAGTTGAGCGTAACGGGCCGTTCCCCGAAGATAGCCCCGGCCGGAGGCGCGAGAAGACTCGATGAGCAGGGCAACTTTGTAGGCTTTTCCCATTCGCTGAATGTAACCCACGATAAGCAAACATCCACCCCGCCAAAAGCCGTTTTTTCCGCGCCCCGCCTTGGTGACATCATTTATCCATGAGCCGGCCTGCCGTTGATAACCAGACCCATTGCTCCGGCTCATTCGGGAACTTCGTCAAGTCCCAGCCTGGGCTTCAATCCAACCAACCAACCTCATGCGTTCGGAGTTGGGCAAGTTTATTTTACCCGCAGCAAGACGCAGCCATGCGGTGGCAGGCTGGCGGTGAATTTTTCCTGCCGGCCCAAATCCTGACGCAGCCACAGGTCGCGCACGGCCGGCGCGGCCAAAAAGCCGAGGTGCCGCCACGCATAATTCACCTTCACGGACTGGTTGGTGCGGTTAAAAAAGCCCACGGCATACGCGCCAGACGCCAGTTCTTTCACCCACATTTCGGCGAGGTCGCCGGCGGCGGTCATGCGCCGCGCCTGCCTGCCCAGCGCGTCCTGATCCACGGCCAGCACTTCGGGGCTGGTCAGGATGGCGGTGGTCCACGCGTCGTTGTCTGGCAGGTTCATGCCGAGGATCAACGGCGACGGCGCGAGCGCCCAGAGCGAGAGCAGCGTGAGCTGTTCGTCGCGCGTGAACCGCGTCCAGCGGTCGGGCCGCACGTCGCAGTTGCGCTGGCAGATGCGGCCAAAGGGAATCATGTCGCCATCGGGCCAGTGGCCGGGCGCGCCGTTGCCGAACCATTCGGCGAACAGGCTGAAGTTGTGGTCGAGTGATTTCCAGTTGTCCCAGAAATCATTCGAGACGCGCCAGAGGTTGGCGAACTGTTTCAGGTGTTCGCTGCAATTCACCGGCGTCGGCCCCGGTGACAGGCTCAACACGATGGAACGGTCGGAATTTTTCAGGCCGGTGGACAGCGCCTCGATCTCATCGCCGCTGTAATACTTCCCGCGAAACATGTCCGCGATGTCGTCGCACTTGATATAGTCCACGCCCCAGTCGGCGTATTGCCGGGCGAGGCTGGCATACCAGGCCTTGCCCGCATCCGACGCCGCGTCCACGCCGAACATGTCGTGGTTCCAGACGCAGGTGCGGTTGGTGTCGCTCTCCGGCACGGCGACCTGTGCGGCGGTGAATTTGGAACCGGCAACCGGCAGGTTCTGCGCGACGGCTTGGCGCGGGATGCCACGCATGATGTGAATGCCGAATTTCAAACCCAGCGCGTGCAGCTTGTCGGCGAGCGGTTTGAAACCCGCGCCGTTCGCGGCGGAGGGAAAACGGTTCGGCGCGGGCACACAGCGGCCAAACCCATCAATCATCACGCCTTCTGGATCTTGGACACGATTGCCGTCGGCCAGGCGGTCATACCAGCGGAAATCCACCACGACGATGTCCCAGCCCAGCGGCTGCAAATGCTCCTGCATCCACGCGGCGTTGGCGAGCGTCTCAGCCTCGGTCACGGCGTCGCCGAAATTGTCGTAGCTGTTCCAGCCGAGCGGCGGCGTGAGCGCGAGCGTGTCGCCGCAGATAATTTTAATTCCCGTCTCCGCCACGCCCAGGGAATTTTTGGCGGCGACTTTGACTTGGAATTCCCCGGCTTTTTTCAGCGCCCCGGTGATGAGGCCCGTCTGCGAATCCAGCGTGAGGCCCGCCGGCAGATTTTTCGCCGAAAAACGCAGCGGCCGTTCGCCGGTCACGGCGAGCGCGTGCAGCAACGGCGTGCCGGGCCGGATGCCGACAATCCTTGCGCCGTGAAACTGCGGGGCCGGACTCGGTTTGGCGACAGCGACGATCTGCTGTTCGCGTTCGTTGAGATTGGTGTTGGCAGAACCTGGGGCGCCCAACGTGGAAAGGGCGGCCAGCAGCAGCGCGGCTCCGGTGAGCATTTTAGTATTCATCTCTGTTCGGATGTGATCCGGAAAAACATGTTGGCCAAATTGAAGGTGAACAGCAATTATACGTTTGACGCAACCAACTGCCGTCCGGCGGATCAGGATCTGGCCAGCCGGAAAAACTGTTTCCCAGCAGCGATGGAAACGACGGGCAAGTTTGATGAGGCAGTTTGACATGCGAACCATTACTTTTGCACTATGGCACCGGTTTTTGATACAGGCGTGACAATTTCCCTGCGTTTTATGAACACACATTCTTCACCGGCGTTTTCTCGTTTTCTGCTTGTGGCGGCGTTTGTCCTGGCGGCCCTGCCGGCGCGGGCCGACACCAATGCCTATGCGGGCAGCCGTTGGGCGCTGGTGGATGCGGGAAAGGTGCTGACCGCCGCCGCCGCCATCACGCCGACGGCGTTGCCCGACTGCGATACGGCGACGGTGGAACAGCATTCCGTGCGGGCGTTTCGCGCGGACGGCACCGGCGAGGCGCAGGACGAAACGTTCGTGAAGGTGCTCACCGAGAAAGGCCGCCGCGCCAACCGCACCCTGGCGTTGAGTTTCATGCTGCCGTATTCCAAGGCGGAGGTGGCCCGGCTGGAAGTGGTGAAACCCGGCGGCGCGGTGGAGCCGGTGGACGTGGCGGCAAATTCCAAGGAGACGATTGATGCCAGCCAGATGTCCATGAACATTTCCGATCCGAACAGCAAGATTTTGCAGGTGAATATTCCCAAATTGGAAATTGGCGACGTGGTGCATTCGGTCACACGCATGACGACGGAGCGTCCGTATATTCCCGGCCAGTTCGCGGAGGAAAATGTTTTGGAAGGCAACGGTTTCATTCGCCATCTGGCGTATGAAGTCTTTGCGCCGACGAACCGGCCCCTGCTGCGGATTGCCTTGCGCGACGAAATTCCGGGCACGATCACCACTTCCACGCAGACCAACGCCGACGGCTTGGTGAGCTATCTTTGGGAGGCCGCCAACGTGCCGCGCATGTTCGATGAACCGGCCATGCCGCCCTACGAAATGGTCTTGCAGCGCCTGTTCGTCAGCACCCTGCCCGATTGGGGCGCGGTTTCCCAATGGTATTGGGACTTGAGCCGTCCGCACCTGGAGGCCACCACGCCGGAAATGCTGCAGACGGTTTCCCACCTCACCGCCGGCGCGCAGACCGACCTCGATAAAATCAAAGCCATCTTTTACCACGTTTCCAAAAACATCCGTTACATGGGGCTGACACCAGAAAAGGATCGGCCCGGTTTCGAGCCGCATGACGTGTGTTTGACCTTCGGGAAAAAATACGGCGTCTGCCGCGACAAGGCGGCGCTGCTCGTCGCGATGCTGCGCGAGGCGGGTCTGCGGGCGTATCCCGTGCTCATCAGCGTCGGCGTGAAGCGCGACCCGGAAGTGCCCGATCCCGGTTTCAACCACGCCATCGTCGGCGTCGAGTTGGAAAAAGGCAGCTATGTGCTGATGGATCCGACCGACGAAAACACGCGCGACCTGCTGCCGTATTACGATTGCGACCAGAGCTATCTCATCTGCCGGCCCGAAGGCGAAAAGCTGCTCATCAGTCCCGTCAAGCCGCCGGAGCAAAACCTGATGCGCGTCACCACCACCGGCACCTTGAGCGCCACCGGCACGTTGGAGGCGCGCTCCGAACTGTCGTTTGAAGGCGTCAACGACGATGCCTACCGCAACGCCTTCGTGAAGATGAAGCCCGACGACCTGCGCCGTTTTTTTGAGCGCGACCTCAAACAGGTGATGCCCGGCGCGAAGTTGAAAAGCCTCAAGCTCACGCCGGAAAACCTGCTCGACATGGCCACCAACGTCCGCGCGGAAATCGAATTTTCCGCCGTCGGCCTCACCGCCACCGGCCACGGCAAAGCCATCGTGACGCTGCCGTGGATTGGCAAAAGCGTGGGCATTTTGAATTTCATCCTCCGCGACGCCGGGCTGGAAAAACGGAAATATCCGATGCAGACCGGCGCGACCTGCGGCCTGGAGGAGGACGTCACGCTGAAGCTCGGCAGCGGTTTTGACCAAGTCATTTCACTGCCAGAATGTCCGCCGGTGGAGGATGCCTGCCTGAGCTGCCGCCAGCAATTTTCCTGGACGAACCAAACCCTGACCGCCACGCGCGGGCTGAAGTTGAAAGTGGTCGAGTTTTCGCCCGCGCAATACGCCACCCTGAAAGAGACGTTGAAGGAACTGGATTACGACGCCCGCAAAATGCCGGTGCTGGCCCTCGCCAAAATTGCCGGCCCCAAAACAGTCGAAACGGCCAGCCCGGCAGACGCCACGCCCGTGCAGTCCGACGCGGTCATCTTGGAAAGCCGCAAGCAACTGGACGTGACCGACGCCCATGCGGCGGTGTTCCGCGTGAAATACGCCAAGCGCATCCTGAGCTACAACGGCAAGAAGCGCGAGGCGGAGCTGAAACTCGATTTCAATCCCGCGTGTCAGAGCGCGCAGCTCGTCCACGCCGTGTCGATTGCCCGCACCGGCGAACGCACGGAGATTTCGCCGGGCGAAATCAACGTGATGGACGCCGGCTGGAACGCCTCGGCCAAGCGTTATCCGGGCGGAAAAATCCTCGTCGCCAATCTGCCCAACGTCGAAATCGGCTCGACCATCGAGGTGGAATTTGAAATCACCGCCACGAACCGGCCGTTTCTGGCGGGCTTCGAATCGTTTCAACTGCCGGACGAACTGGCGTCCAAGTCGGTGGCGCTGACCGCGCCGACGAACGTCCCAGTTCGCCGGATGATCAGCGGCGCGGACGGCGGCGTGAAAGTCAGTTCCCAGATCGTCGGCGGCCGGCAGGTGTTCTCGTGGACGGCGGAAAAAGTCCCGGCCCTGCCGGCGGAAACGCAGTTGCCGCCGGAGTGGACGTATGATTCCGGCGTGAGTTTTTTCATCGGCGACGCGAATGATTATTACCGCGAACTCCAGCGCACGCTGCTGGATCGCTCGCAGAAAAACTCTCACGCGGCCGCGCTGGCCCGGCAATTGACCGGCCCGGCAACCAGCCGTCTGGCGGCGTTGAAAACCATCCGCGATTTCGCCGCCCAATCCATCCGGCTCGCCGGACCAAGTTTCACGGAATTGCCGTTGAGCGAATTGTCCGCCGCCGACACCACGCTGGCCGACGGCTACGGCCATCTCGCTGACCGCGCCATTTTGCTGCACGCCATGCTGACCGCCGCCGGGTTCCAGCCGGAGTGGGTGCTGGCGGCGGAATGGCCGGCGATCGCGCCGATCACCAAAGTCGTCAATGTTTTTCCGCTGCCGCAGAACTTCCAGTATCCGCTGGTGCGGGTCGTGGTGGACGGGCAGACGTATTACTTGAACGACACCGACCAATACTCGCAGTTGGGCACCACCGCGCACGCGGGCCGGCTGGCGCTGGCCCTGGCCGACCGCACCGTTGAGGAAATCAAGCCGGCGAATAACTGCGAGGAGAAATCGGAGACGCTTTACACGCTCGCGCTGGCGAACGACGGTCAGGCGCAAATCAGCGTCACGCAGCGGTATTTCGGTTCCGCTTTCAACCAGAAGAACCGTTATTTCTCGGAACTGCCGCCGGAGGAGCGGCGGCGGTATCATCAGGAAGTGGTTTCATCCGTGGCCCAGGGCGCGCGTCCGGCGGGCGATCTCGTCACGAAATTTGACGGCTATCCCGGCGTCGAACAGTTCAGTGTGACGATTGATAATTACGCCGTGGTGGACGGGAAATATATTTACTTTGATCTGCCGTTCACGCCGTCGCTGTTTCCCGCCGGGGCGGATGCGCGAATGTTACCGTTGTTCATTTCACACGGCAGCCAGAGCCGGATCAGCACGGAAATCACCCTGCCGACGGAATTCCAACGAACGATCATTGTGCCGCCGGGCAACAGATTGCAGGCCGCCGCCGGCGGTTCGGCGCGGATAACGACGGCCAGCGCGGAAGGGAAATACAGCATCACACACGAACTGGAAACCACGCCGGCCATCATTGCCCCGGCGAATTATCCGGCGCTGCTCAAGACGGAATCCGTCTTGAGCGAAAAATCGGCGCGGGCGTTTCTGCTGCAAAAAGAGTGACGCTCAACAGCTGGCGACGCCTGGTCCAACAATGACAAACACGGCGGCAAGATGGTGCCATTTGTCCCGTTCCGCCGCCGGCCGTTTGTCTTTCATGCTCGGATCCTTTCTTTAAGAACCAGCCGCCCCGGTTTTCCTTCATCTGCCAATGGCCCGGTTTAACGACGGCAGGCAAAACCCAGCGGTGACGAATAAAAAAGGCACCCTGAAATAATCAGGGTGCCTTGATAAAGAAGGTTCGGAATTACTTCTTCACGCCGAGGATCGCGTCCTTGGCGGCTTTGGCGACGCGGAACTTCACGACTTTCTTGGCCTTGATCTTGATCGTCTCGCCAGTGGCTGGATTGCGGCCCATGCGAGCGGCACGATTGACCAAGACGAGCTTGCCGAGGCCTGGAATGGTGAACGAGTCTTTGGCGTGTTTGTAGGCCAGCGCGGCGAGTTGTTCAAGAATCTCGACGGCCTGTTTTTTGGTGATGCTGTTCTTGTCAGCGATTTCAGAAGCGATTTGGGACTTGGTCAGAGCTTTTGCCATAATTTGGTCAGTTGGTTTTGTGTAGGTGGTTAATGTTTACAGGCACATTAAAGCGGTTCGGGAAATGCGCGCCAAGAGAAAACCACTTTTTTATCAAGAAATGTGCGTCTTTTGCTCCGACCCGCTTGACAGAACTGGAAACAGGACGACGTTATGAGTGGCTGGTGTGGACGTGAATGCGGTTGACGGTTGCAGACAGTGCGAGTTGTCGGTGTCTGAGTCGGTCAGTTGGTAGATACGCCCACGCCAGCCAATTTATTTCTAATCTTCCGCTATATGCTCAACCGATGACGAGCCTCAACAACTTCTTTGATGCAATCGAGAAGCCGCCCTGCTGGGGGAGTGAAACCGCAACCTGTTGATAATGAATGGAGCGGGTGAAGGGAATCGAACCCTCGTTTCAGCCTTGGGAAGGCCACGTTCTACCATTGAACCACACCCGCATCTGCGGCACCGCGCCGCTTTGGCACGGCTGCCCGCAATGAACTCACCGTTTCTAGCAGACTGCCGCCGCGCTGGCAACTGGTTTGCGCGCTACGCCACCGTTTCCAGCCCGCCAATCGCCGCGCGCAGACGGCCGGCAATATGTTCCCGCCGCTCCGGCCCGACGATTTTCACGCCGTCCGCATCGCTCACATAAAAACTGTCTATCGCCGCGCCGCGCTCGGTCACGATGCGCGCGGCGGAAATGTCCAGCCGCAGTTCCGCAAACGTCTGCGAAATGGTGTAGAGCAAACCGAGCCGGTCCTCGGTCTCAATTTCAATCAGCGTGCGGTCGTCGGAGGCGTCGTTGTCAAACCGGATCTGCGTCCCGAGGCGCTCGCCGAAATAGGCCGAGTAGGCCGGGCGCGCGGCGGCGGCCTGGCGGACGATGAGCGCGCGCAGATCCACTTCGCCGCCGGTCAGGACGCGGGCGATGAGGTCGTCGAACTTTTCGCGCGGCTCGCGGGCGGCGGGCGTGCCGGTGCGCGCGTCGTTCACGAAAAACTTGTCAATGACGATGCCGTCGCCGCGCGTGAAAATCTGCGCGCCGAGGATGTTCAGTCCGGCGGCGCTGAAGCAGCCGGCGATGTTGCCGAACAGCCCGGCGCGGTCCCAGGTGCAGATTGTCACGAGGCTGTAGCCGCGGTCTGGCTCGTTCTGCCAGCCGACGACGGGAACGAGCG
>Ga0182021_10004161_pt1 | contig 16971 bp, 16 predicted proteins | sample 612E3MmetaG_FD_120493 | JGI IMG/M metagenome (GOLD analysis project Ga0182021, IMG submission 120493) | Permafrost microbial communities from Stordalen Mire, Sweden - 612E3M metaG (Illumina Assembly) | ecosystem: Environmental > Terrestrial > Soil > Wetlands > Permafrost | place: Sweden...
CAGATGTGCACGGAACAGAGAAGACAAATAAATATTCAGTCCGGTGCGTAAAAAACTAATGACATATAAACCGGAGATCAATTTTCTGATATTACTGTTTTTATTAATAATGGTTCTCTCCGTGACTAACAGCTGTGCTGCTCAACATAAATACAGGAAAATCAAATCAGTACCCTGTCCCTGCGAGAAGTTAAATAAAAAATGAGTTTAATTTCAAAATTTGAAAATTTGAAATTTTGAAAATGAGGCAATCTGAAAATGAGAAATGATAAGAAGAATATTATAGTTGAAAAATCTTTTCAGTTTGCTCTTAAAATAGTTTTGTACTGCGAGTTGCTTGAAGACAGAAAGAAATTTGTTCTTTCTCGTCAGTTACTTAGATCTGGTACTTCTATTGGGGCAAATGTCCGTGAAGCTCAAAATGCAGAAAGTAAAGCCGATTTTATTCACAAGATTAAACTTGCAGCCAAAGAAGCAGATGAAACAGATTATTGGTTGTTGATCTGTAAGAATTCCCCTTCTTATCCATTCAATGATGAATTACTATGTGATATTCAGGAGCTGATAAAAATCCTGTCAAAAATCATAAGCACTTCAAAATCAGGATAAATCATTAATGCAATAACATTTTCAAGTTTTCAAATTAGTTAATTCTCAAATTAATTAATGTATTTTTTACATTTATTGGCGTAATTATACGTTGTGTTTAATTATAACGTATATTTACGTCAAAATAAATAGCACTTATGGCGTATTCAAAAATAGAGCTGTTCAGCTTAGAGCTTCAGGGATGTGCTGAACTTTACAAAGCATTGGCTCATCCCGCCAGATTGGCCATTCTGAAATATCTGGCTATAACCAAAACTTGCATCACCGGCGATATTGCAGATGAACTTCCGCTTGGAAGAACTACAGTAAATCAACACCTTAAAGAACTAAAAGACGCTGGACTGATTGTCGGAACAACAAAGGGAGTCAAAACCTGCTATTGTCTGAATCTTGAAAAAATAAAGGAATTAATAAAAATTTCGGAATTATTTATGAGGGCAATACATATCCCGGAAGACTATAGCTGTGAATAAAACCCAATTTGAAAATGATCAATTTGAAAATTTAAAATGAGCCAAAATTATATTATAGGTCAAATTCAATGTACAATTGGATCAGTTCTACAGGTATCCGCAAAATACGAGAAAAGAGATATACTTGGCGCTGTTATGGTCCGGTGGGGTATTAACCGTGACAATTACCGGGTTACACCAGGTTTATATGCAATCGGATCACCTGAAAGCTCATCCGATGTCTTCGTAACAGCTAACTACAAATTATCATTTGATATTCTCCGGAAAAACCTGCATGGAATAAATGGATGGATACTTGTGCTGGATACAAAGGGGATTAACGTTTGGTGCGCTGCAGGCAAAGGTACCTTTGGAACAGAAGAACTAGTGACTAGAATTAAATCCGTTTCATTGGACAAAATAGTCAGCCATAAACGGATAATACTTCCTCAGCTTGGAGCCGTTGGTGTTGCGGCACATAAAATTAAGGAGGAAACGGGTTTTAATGTACATTATGGCCCCGTGAGGGCTTCTGATATTAAGAAATTTATCTCTGACGGGTACAGGGCAGACAAGCAGATGCGAAAAGTCACATTTAATTTAATGGACCGCTTAAAGCTTATTCCAAACGATTTTATGTACGGAAAGTTCTACCTTCTCGGTGCATTTGCATTGGTTTTCCTGATTTCATTTATTAGTAGAGGTATAGTAATTAATATGGTTGAAAGTGGTCTGGGTGCGATACTGAATGTATTTATTGCCTACTCTTCCGGGATAATAATTACACCGCTTTTATTACCATATCTTCCCGGAAGACAATTTTCACTGAAAGGTTTTATTTCAGACCTAATTGTTGCTTTTTTATTGTTTCTTTTCAACAGAACAGGAAATAATATTTATGAAATATTGGCCTGGTTCACAATCATCCCTGTTGTTTCTTCCTTTATGGCCATGAACTTTACAGGTTCTTCAACTTATACCTCACTATCCGGAGTGAAAAAAGAAATGAAAGTTGCAGTACCATTGCAGATAATTTTTTCTATAGCAGGAGTTATTTTATTGGTCATCAGTAAATTGTTAAATTAAAAATTATGAGAGATCTACTCTACCTGTCCGATGTGGTTACGCTTAAGTTATGTGAAGAAACATGCAATGGCTGCGGTATCTGCATTAAAGTATGTCCGCATGAGGTGTTCGAACTTTCAAATAGGAAAGCTCATATTATAAGACGTGATTATTGCATGGAATGTGGCGCTTGTTCACTCAATTGTCCTGTAAATGCAATCTCAGTGAATTCCGGGGTGGGTTGTGCCGCGGGTATAATAAATGGTATTCTCAGGAACAGCGAACCAACATGCGGTTGTGGTGATAATTCAAATTGTTGTTAAAGTTGACTGGTTTTTTGATATCAAATTTATTTGAGTAGAACATTATTAATTCATCTTCAAATTTTCAAATTTTATAATTTTCAAATTATTATTTTATGAAACCGAGACTAAGATTTCTAGACAGATATCTGACGATGTGGATATTTCTGGCGATGTTTATTGGTGTCTTTTCAGGATATTTTTTCCCTTCAATAGCAGCATTCTGGGAATCATTAAAATCATCTCCTGAAAGCACAACCAATATTCCAATTGCAATTGGTTTAATTCTGATGATGTATCCGCCACTGGCAAAAGTCAAATATGAAGAATTGGGTGGAGTCTTCAGAAATTTTAAGATTCTGGGTCTTTCTCTGGTACAGAACTGGATTATCGGACCTGTTCTTATGTTTGCACTGGCTATTCTTTTCTTCAAACTATTTCCGGGGAAAGACAATGCAAACCTTCCTTATATGTATGGTATTATTCTGATTGGTCTGGCGCGCTGTATTGCAATGGTAATCGTCTGGAACGACCTCGCAAAAGGAGATACAGAATATTGTGCCGGATTAGTGGCTTTTAATTCCATATTTCAGGTCCTGTTTTTTTCGGTTTACGCATGGGTGTTTATTGCAATTTTACCGGGATGGTTCGGAGTGCCAACTAATTCTGTTGTTGAGAATATAACAATCGGACAAATAGCAAGGAGCGTGTTTATTTATCTCGGGATACCATTTATTGCGGGTTTTCTTACCCGTTTCATTTTAATAAGAGTCAAAAATAAGGAATGGTATCATACCAGGTTTATCCCCAAAATAAGTCCTATCACACTTATTGCCTTGTTATTCACTATAGTAGTGATGTTCTCCCTGAAGGGTGAATATATTGTCAAATTACCGGTTGATGTAGTATTGATAGCAATCCCTCTTATAGTTTATTTTCTGATCATGTTCATGGTTTCCTTTTTTATAAGCAGAAAAGCAGGAGCAACTTATGGACAAACGGCAACCCTGTCATTTACGGCAGCAAGCAACAATTTTGAACTTGCAATAGCTGTCGCAATTGCAGTATTCGGAATAAAATCGGGAGAAGCATTTTCTGCCGTGATCGGTCCATTGGTTGAAGTACCGGTTATGATCGCACTTGTAAATGTTTCATTATGGTTTAAGATAAAATACTTTGATAAACTTATTGTTTAATCCCTGAAAATATTTGCGCCGGTCTACCAGAAAGCAGGGGAAGAGGTTGTAAAGCCTTCCTGATAAGAGAATAAAGAAATTGTATAGAGAGAAAGCTCTATGAATCAAAAATTATTAACTTGTAGAGATTATTTAAGGAAATAAATATCCGTTTTTATTAATTTATTTTAAAAAACGGGTGGATGATTGCAAGCTTAATTACAATATCAATTGCAGGTTTATTGGCAGGTTTCATTTTTTCAATGCCAATAGCTGGCCCTATCAGCGTTCTTGTTGTCTCTAATGCACTCAAAGGAAAATGGCGTTATTGTAATTTAGTAAGCATAGGTGCTTCTATTGCCGATTTTACTTATGTGTTCATTGCAGTATTTGGTTTAACTAAACTTTATTCTTTATACGAGCCTGCAATACCTTATATATACATAGTAGGTTCGATAATATTCTTTTTCCTCGGATACAAGATTTTCAGAACAAAAATCGATTTAGAGCATCTTGAAGAAAAAAATCCATTAACTGAACAGATTAAAAAGAAAGTAAAAGGAGGTTTTTATACAGGGTTTATGATTAACTCCCTTAATCCAACTTTATTCATTGGAGCATTAACATCTTCTTTTTTCGTGATTTCTTTGATTGCATCTCTTGGCTTGCATACCGGAGGGCTGGCTCTTAAAATGGACGAGCATTTAAATGAAATTAGTAAATTGGAAGGGAGAAAAATTGAAAACACAAAAGGTCTATCAATAAAAAAAATTGAAAATATTAAAATGCTCAATATTAAAGAGCATAAGCAAGACCAGACCATTTACACAAAATCATTTCATTTGGTTATAAGTATTTGCTACGCGTTCTTCCTTTCGCTCGGGAACATAATCTGGTTATTTCTCATGGCATTCCTGATTGTCAGGTTCCGGCAACATATAAATATTAAGGTTATATCCGCAATGATTAAAAGTCTGGGTGTTATACTTTGGCTTCTTGGTTTATACTTTATTTTCATGGCTATCAGAATATTTTTTTCTTCTTAGGTTTGAATATGCATTGTCAAACTTTAAAACTCATTAATCGCCTTGTGCCAATTTCTAAAACTCTACTAAAACAAAAGAAACCAAATGACATTGAAAAATAATATTAAAATTATTCTCTTAATAATTGGAATAGCCTTTCCGACATTCATTGAAGCTCAGGTCGATCCGTTTAAACCGGACTTTAGCAAGCCCGAATCAATCATTGGCATGCACTTGGTCTGGAACGATGAGTTCAATATAAAAGGTAAACCCGATTCATCAGTCTGGAGAAATGAAAAAGGGTTTGTGAGAAATAATGAGTTGCAGTGGTATCAATCCGAAAATGCTAGGTGCAAGGAAGGAGTTTTAATTATAGAAGGAAGAAAGGAAAAAATTAAAAACCCGGGTTTTGTTGCAGGTAGCAGCAACTGGAAACAAAACAGGGAGTTTGCAGAATATACTTCGGCAAGTATTCAGACTCGAGGGCATAAGCAATGGCAGTATGGACGATTTGAAATACGTGCACGGATTGATACATTAAAGGGTGCATGGCCCGCAATCTGGACATTGGGGATCAACGGTCAATGGCCATTAAACGGAGAAGTAGATATAATGGAATTTTACCGGATCAACAATGTTCCTACCATACTTGCAAATACTGCATGGGGTACCGGCGAACGCTTTAAAGCTAAATGGGATAGTGAAAAAACACCGCTCACAAATTTTACACAAAACGATCCTGACTGGGTGAAAAAATTCCATGTCTGGCGAATGGATTGGGATGAAGATATGATTAATCTTTATATTGATGATATTCTTATTAATACCACAGCACTCACTGAAACAGTCAACCCGGATGGTTCTAATCCGTTCAAACAGCCACACTATCTGCTTCTTAATCTGGCTCTTGGAGCCAACGGAGGTGATCCTTCCGGGACAAAGTTCCCCATCAGATATGAGATTGATTATGTGAGAGTCTATCAAAAGAATTGAAACAATATATTTTTTATTTTATGGTTATAAGCTAAATTTGAAAAATATTAAATCTAAAATGAAGTCTTATGGAAATCTTAAAAGTTGAAGCTCTTGAGATACTCGATTCAAGAGGAAACCCCACAGTAGAAGCTCATATTACACTCGAAGACGGGGCTATAGGCCGTGCAATGGTTCCGAGCGGAGCATCGACCGGCGAACGTGAAGCATGCGAATTACGCGACGGAGATAAAAAACGGTACGGCGGAAAAGGAGTACTGAAAGCAGTTGAAAATGTGAACAAAATAATCGCAAAAGAGATTGAAGGCAAATGTTTTGCAAATCAACGCGAACTTGATTATTTTATGATCGGACTGGACGGGACTCCAAATAAAGCTAAGCTTGGAGCAAACGCAATACTGTCTGTATCAATGGCATATGCACGTGCTGAAGCTGAAAGCGCTGGCATACCGCTTTATCAGTATCTAGGAGGTGTCAATGCATATCTTTTACCCGTTCCATGTCTGAACATTATTAACGGTGGAAAACATGCAGATAATAATGTTGATTTTCAGGAATTTATGATTGCACCGCACAATGCCCCCACATTCACCGAAGCAATACGGATGGGTGTCGAAGTATTTCATACTCTGAAATCAGTTCTGAAAGCCAAAGGATATAGTACTGGCGTAGGCGATGAAGGCGGTTTTGCTCCGGACCTTAAATCAAACGATGAGGCTGTGGAGGTTATTCTTGAAGCTATTACCAAAGCCGGATATAAACCAGGGACCGACGTCAGCATCTGTCTTGACCCGGCAGCAAGCGAAATGTGGGAAGATGGCAAATATAAACTGTTTAAAAGTACAGGCAAATTAATCTCCAGCGAAGACCTGGTAAAACTCTGGGAAAACTGGGTAAAACAATACCCCATTGTATTGATCGAAGATGGTCTGGCTGAAAATGACTGGGCTGGCTGGAAAAACCTTACAAATGTTCTGGGATCCAAAATCGAAATAGTAGGAGATGATCTTTTCTGTACCAACAAAGCCATCCTGGCCGAAGGTATTGCAAAAGGCGTTGCTAACTCAGTCCTTATCAAACTCAACCAGATAGGTACAGTCACTGAAACGCTCGAAACAATTGAACTGGCATACAGGAATAATTATAACGCGTTTGTTTCACATCGGAGCGGTGAAACACCAGATAGCTTTATTGCAGATCTTACAGTTGCTGTAAATGCAGGGCACCTGAAAACAGGAAGCGGATGCCGTGGAGAAAGAATAGAGAAATTTAACCAGTTGATGAGAATAGAACATGAATTGGGTAAGAGCTCAAAATTTGCTGGAAAACAGGCATTTAAAAACGCAAAATAGCTTTTAAGATAAAACTGGACAAAAACTTCTTTTTTACTTTTACTGGTCCTTAAAGGGTTTCGATAAGTTTCCGGAGCCTGTTAATGTCTTTGTCAAATTCTTCTGCCAATTCGGTGGGGAACTTACTGTACCCTTTAAGTTTCCTCGAGTTAGTGTCCGTTATGGTTTCCCACATCTTGGCTTTTCTGGAGTTGATTATTCTGCTTACTTTCACTTCTTCAGTCTTAAGATCGTATTTAATCACCAGAGAACCAATTTCTGTTTTCATCTCTTTTATTACGGATATTAAATGATTGATATTCAGATCAGGAACGTCATTTACTGTTTTAGAAATTACACCTTCAACCGGGTTAGATAGAGCACGTTCTATATCTATCATCATTTTATCTATTATTTGCAATGAAGATGAAATTGATCTTCTGTGGTTATCAGATAATACTATTTTTTCCATTTATTTAGTTTTGATGCTTTTCAGGATTTTTGAAGTTCATCTGAGGGAGTTGAAAGCCTTTTATAGCATTAAAAGGCAGAATACATTGCCGGGTGCCAAAAATACTAATAAATATTTAAATCAATCAATTGATCCGGAAGCATGAAATCCTGTTAAATTTGAGTAAATTTTTCTTCCGGGCCAATCGCAAAGGATTTTAAATATCTTTTAAAATGCACATGTCCTGACTTTAAAATAGTTCTTATGTCAAAAGAAACCATGACCTCACGTGAACGGGTGAAAACAGCTTTGAACCATCAGGAGCCTGACAGGGTTCCTATCGATTTAGGTGGTTTTCAAACGGGGATTCATAAAAATGCTTATAAAGAATTAATAGATTATCTGGGAATTAGAGAAGAAATCGCAATGCTTGACCCGGTTCAGCAAATCGTGAAGCCAAGTGAAACAATCCTGCAGAAATTACATGTGGATGTCAGGTATATTACTGCCCATGGCCCAGACAGTTTCTTGGGAGGAATTGAGAAGAATGTCAGAAACGGGAGGATCTGGCACGATCTGAAAGATGAATTTGGTGTGGTTTGGTCAATGCCCGATGATCAGCAGCTTTACATGGATATTTCGCATCATCCACTTGCAAATGCTGGCATTAATGATATTGCCAGTTATCCCTTTCCCGATGGGTCAGATAAATCACGGTTCACTGGTATTCGTGAATCAACGATGAAGCTTCGTAATGAAACTGATTTTGCAATTTCCACCGGTATAGGAGGTGTGACTTACGAAACCTGCTGGTATTTAAGAGGTCTGGAACAGTGGTATTATGATATGCTGGCCAATCCGGAATTCTGTGAAGCACTTATCGAACAGACTTTCAGATTCTGGTATAATTATTATATAGGCTTTATGGAAGCTGTGGGAGATTTGGTAGATATTGTGATGGTCGGAGATGATCTTGCCGGACAGGAGGGCCCACTCTTTTCTCCAGTTTTTTATCGGGCCGTTGTTAAACCCCGACAAAAGAAATTAATGAAGCATATTCGTTCCTTGACCAAAGCGAAGATATGGTATCATACTTGCGGTTCATGCATGGAATATATTCCCGATCTGATAGAGATGGAGGTGGATATAATTAATCCGGTTCAGATTAGTGCCAGGAATATGGATCCCGTTCAATTGAAAAAGAAATTTGGCAATAATATCGTATTTTGGGGTGGTGGTATTGATGCTCAGCATATATTGCCTTTTGCTTCATCCGATCAGGTCAGGAAGGAAGTGCAGAAATCTCTTGAAATATTCAAACCTGGTGGAGGATATGTATTCAATAATGTGCATAATATCCAATCAGGTGTACCTGCCGTTAACATCTTAGCAATGTACGAAGCGGCATTTGATTATGGGTTCTATCATTAGCTTCGGAAATTGATGAATTTAATTTTCATTTAAAGCAACATCCCAAAGAAAAACATGTCCTTTGATCAGTAATTTTAAAATCGTCAATAATAAATTTTTTTGCTCATATCTTATTTTTTCATGAATGGAGAATTATAAATCGGCTGCAATTATCGGAGCCGGAATAGGAGGTATAACCGCTGCCATATATCTGGCAAAATACGGATATAATGTAAATATTTATGAAAAAAACGATGTTCCAGGAGGCCGCTGTGGTCAGCTGATCCATGAGGGACATAGATTCGATCTTGGTGCAACAATGGTTCTTATGCCCGGAGTTTACAGGGAGGTTTTCGATAGTCTTGGTCTGAATTTCGATGAATTACTTGAGATAAAACCGCTTGAAGATCTTTATAAGCTTTATTTCGACGATGGTGGAGAGATTATCTTTTCAACGGATCCGAAAAAAATGGAGGTTCAGCATGAAGCAATTGAGAAAGGCAGCTTCAAAAGAGCTGAATCTTATATATCAGAAGGGTACAATTTTTATAAGATTGCGCATAAAAAGCTGATCGGCAGGAATTTCTACAATATATTTGAATTTGCCACTTTAAAAAATGTCCTGATGCTTATTAAGCTTAAAACCTGGCTTACTCATCAGAGATATGTTCAGAATTTTTTCAGAAATCCTCATCTGCAAATGGCGTACACATTTCAGAATATTTATGTCGGGCAGAGTCCTTTTGATGCACCTGCTTTCTTTTCAATGATTCCGGCTATTGAGCTTGTCGAAGGGTCTTATTTCCCCAAAGGCGGGATTTTCAGTGTTGTGGAAAAGCTCAAATCTGAAGCCATTAGAAATGGCGTTACCTTTAATTTTGATCAGGAAGTTTCAGGAATACAGGTCAATCACAATAAAGCCGACTCCATAACATTTAAAAACGGTAAGATCGTTGAAGCTGATCTTATTATTGCCAATGCTGACCTGCCATATGTTTACCGCGAACTTTTACCTGATAAAAGAAAATCACGCAAACTTGATAAACTGAAATATTCATGTTCAGCAATGGTCTTTCATTGGGGACTAGATAAGAAATACCCTCAACTTGCCCATCATAATGTATTTTTAAATGACGGATTCAGGTCCGGACTCAGAGTCATTTTTAAGGAAAAATCGGCAGATCCAAATCCGAGTTTTTATGTGCATGCTCCTGTAAGAACTGATCCTTCCGCTGCACCAGAAAACCATGATACCCTTTCAGTTATAGTCGGAATTGGGCATCTTGATGAAACAAAAGAACAGGACTGGAACAATTTCAGAAAGATCTCCAGAGAAGCAGTGATCAAGCGCCTGAAAAAAGCAGGATTGACTGATATAGAAGATCATATAAAGCATGAACGTTGTTATTCTCCAAAAACCTGGGAGAGTGCATATCATGTATCGAAGGGTTCTGTTTTCGGCAGTCTCAGCCATAGCTTGTTTCAGATGGGATATTTTCGTCCTCACAACAGACATAATAAATATAAAAATCTTTACTTTGTGGGAGGAAGTACCCATCCAGGCAATGGGATTCCTTTAGTACTTTTATCGGCAAAGCTTACGGCAGAAAGAATACTCAAAGAAGAAAAAAGAAGAAAATGAATGCACTTCAGGAAAAATATCTCGAGATCTTCAATTCAATTGATTTTGAACAGATTAATGATCATCCTAATATATTAATTGCGGCACAGTTCTGGGATGAAAAACGATATGACGCTGCAAAGACTATGTACAAGTTCATGAGAACAATAGACGATCTTATCGACAATCATAAAGCTGCAAATAAAACTATTTCTGAAGGAGAGAAGAAACGTTTTAAAGAAGATGTCAATAACTGGCTGAAAATGATAGTGAATGGAGGTAGTGACAACTCATTTCACTCAGAACTTACGGATACCATTAAAAAATTCCGGATACCTTCATGGCCGCTTGAAGCTTTTGCCCGATCTATGATATATGATATTAATAACAACGGATTCCCTACTTTAAATTCTTTTCTTGAATATGCAGGTGGTGCATCAGTGGCTCCTGCTGCTATATTTGTTCATCTCGCCGGTTTGCGGGAACTTGAAAAGAAATACTCAGCACCGGCTTTTAATGTGCAGGAGGCTGCAACATCGTGCGCAATTTTCAGTTATCTGGTTCATATCATTCGTGATTTTCAGAAAGATCAGCTTAATAACCTCAATTATTTTGCTGAGGACCTTCTTGAAAAGCACGGACTGAACAAAAGCTCTCTTTCTGGAATAGCCAGGGGAGACCAGATCAGCAACGGCTTCCGTGAACTCATTAAAGAGTATTATCAGCTGGCAGTTGAATATCGTCAGAAAACATATGACTGTATAAGGGCTATCTGGCCATATCTTGAACCAAGATACCAGTTGAGCCTTGAAATTATATTTGGGCTATACCTGATGGTGTTTGAGAGAATTGATATTGTCAATGGCAGATTCACAACGAATGAACTTAATCCGACACCGGAAGAATCAAAACAGTGCGTTCACAGAGTAATTATGAATTCCCGGACAATAATAGTCTGAAACTGTATTCAAATGATTCCAAAACCATGGATTGCCCCGGTCTGGTTCCCGATTGGCGTTTCAACAATAACCATAATAACTATTGTAATCCTTTATTCTTTCCGGATTCTGAAATTTTTTTTTAAAGCCTATCCGCTATTAGCGGAGCAGGAAATTTGATGAAATTTGTTAAATACTGACAATTCCAGGAGAACATTGGCTAACTTTGATTTTGAGTTACAAGTAGATATTATTAATAAATAGTTTAGGACAATGAAAAAATCAGTTTTATTATTTGCTTCAATTCTGACCGTTCTATCTGTCACGGTTTTGCACGGACAAAATACAGGTTCTGAATACAAAATTGTTGACAAAATCAGTTTACCCACGGATGGCGGATGGGATTATTTAAGTGTTGATGAGGCAGGCTCAAGATTATTTGTGTCGCATTCAGCAATTGTACAGGTAGTTGATCTCAAAACAGGAAAATTGGCCGGAACAGTGAACGAAACCCCCGGAGTTCATGGAATAGCAATTGCCCCGGATTTGAATAAAGCTTTTATAAGCGTTGGCCGTTCAGCTTTAGTAAAAGTCATTAACCTGCAGACTCTTGAAGTTATAGCGGATGTTAAAGTTACCGGACAAAACCCTGATGCAATTATATACGATCAATTTTCAAAAAGGGTATTTACATTTAATGGGGGATCTTCAAATTCAACAGTTCTTGATGCTGTAACAAATGTGGTCGTTGGTACAATTGCACTTGAAGGAAAACCTGAATTTCCAGCATCAGACGGGAAAGGGAAAATGTACGTAAATATTGAAGACAAGAGCCTTATCTCTGTAATTGATGTTAAATCAATGAAAGTAGAAAAATCATGGCCCATAGCACCCGGAGAAGAAGCCAGTGGACTTGCAATTGATAATGAAAATCATCGTCTGTTCGCAGTATGCAGCAATAAACTCATGGTTGTTGTAGATGCTATTAATGGTCATGTTATCACTTCTTTACCGATTGGTGGTGGTTGTGATGGAGTTAAGTTTGACCCGGGAATGAAAAGGGTTTACAGTTCAAATGGAGAAGGGACGATGACTGTCGTTCAGGAAATAAATAAAGACTCATTCAAAGTTCTTGAAAATGTTCCAACAATGCCAGGAGCAAGAACAATTGCAGTTGATACCAGAACGCATCATCTCTATATGCCCACTGCTGAATATAATCCGGCACCAGCTGCGACAACCGATAATCCAAGACCACGCCGCACGATGAAACCTGGAACTTTTGTGATCCTTGATGTTGCACCTGTAAAATAGGAAAATCTTTTTTTGGAGAATAACTCAAATAGGTCTACCAGAATACAGATAATATTCCGTTCTCTTCATTACAGAAACTATCGTCTGTTTTTCGGAGGACAGAGCATATCGCTTGTCGGGACATGGATGCAAAGGATTGCTATGCCGTGGCTGGTTTACCATACTACCGGTTCAGTAATGCTTCTTGGAGTTGTAAGCTTTGCGGGTCAGATCCCGACATTCCTGCTAGCTCCGGTGGCCGGTGTCCTGACAGATCGATGGAACAGATATTATGTACTGATTGTATCACAGATTGTTGCAATGCTTCAGGCATTTGTTCTTACCTGGCTTTTTTATTCAGGAACTATTGAGACCTGGCATATAGTCGCTTTAAGTGTTATACTTGGTTGTTTCAATGCCTTTGATGTTCCTTCGAGGCAGTCCTTTGTTGTAGATCTTGTTGAAAAGAAAGAGGACCTGGGCAATGCAATTGCGCTAAATTCACTCATGTTCAACGGAGCAAGGATTATCGGTCCCTCAATTGCCGGAGTATTACTGGCTTCTGCTGGAGAAGGGATTTGCTTCCTGACAAATGCAGTCAGCTATTTGTTTGTTATTGCTTCCCTGCTATTAATGAAAGTTCCCGCACGAGAAAAAATGAACACAAATACTCATATTTTGAAGGATATGCAGGAGGGTTTTAATTATACTTTCAGATTTGCTCCGATTAAACACTTGTTATTCCTTCTTGGACTGGTAAGTCTGATGACTATGCCATACACTGTCCTTATGCCAGTTTTTGCAAAGGAGATATTGCATGGAGGATCGCATACTTTTGGATTCCTTATGGGAGCTGCCGGATTTGGTGCATTACTCGGTGGTCTCTTCCTGGCTTCAAAAAGAACAATATTGAAGCTTGGCCGGATAGTACCTATTGCTGCAACCATTGCAGGTATGGGCCTTATTGCTTTTTCACTATCCAGATACTTTCTTTTTTCAGTCTTAATGATGATAATTGCTGGATTGGGAATGATGCTGCATACTGCCTCAAGTAATACAATCTTACAAACTATTGTAGATGAAGATAAACGTGGACGTGTAATGAGCTTCTATACAATGGCTATTATGGGAACAGCACCATTCGGCAGCCTCATGGCAGGAGGCCTTGCTAAGGTTATTGGCGCACCCTGGACTATTGGGATTGGTGGTGCTGTTTGTGTCCTGGGAGCTATCGTCTTTTTCAAGAAACTTCCTGAACTTAAAAATATTGTCCATCCTATTTATATTAAAATGGGAATAATCCCTGAAGTTGTTTCAGCTATCCAGACAGCCTCTGAACCGGCTTTAAAAACGACAGAATGACCAGTCCAATATCCCGTGAATTTCAGGTATTTGTAAAACCTGTCGGAGCTCGATGCAATCTCAATTGCAGCTATTGCTACTATTTGGGAAAGGCAGAGTTGTACGAGCCGGCAAAATTAAGAGTTATGCCGGATGAAATCCTGGAGAAATATATTAAGCAACAAATTGAGGCAAGTACTGAAACAGATATTTTTTTTTCATGGCATGGGGGGGAACCCACTCTTGCCGAATTGGATTTTTTCAGAAAAATTGTAAAGCTGCAGCGGAAACACAAACCTGCAGGTCGCAACATAATTAATGGCATACAAACAAATGCCACTCTTCTGAATGATTCCTGGTGCAGATTTTTTTCTGATGAAAGCTTTTTTATCGGTGTCAGCATTGACGGGCCAGAAGAAATCCATAATAAATTTCGTGTTTCAAAGGATAATAAAGGATCACATAATAAGACTTTGAAAGGATATGAATTGCTACGAAAGAATAATGTATCGACTGAGTTACTGACGGTGGTGAATTCGGAAAATGTCAGATTCCCTCTTGAAACTTACAATTGGCTTAAACAACTTGGGTCAACCTTTCTGACATTCCTCCCCTTAGTGGTAAAAGATCCGGGATCTGATTCCGGAGTGAGCAGTATTTCTGTCGCCTCAGAAGCATTCGGATCTTTTCTAAAAACAGTTTTTGATGAATGGGTTGTTAAAGACATTGGTAAAATAAAGATTCAGATTATTGAAGAGGCTGTCCGCACTGCTTTCAGCCAGGAGCATACACTATGTATTTTTAATAAGAGATGCGGTGGTGTGCCGGTAGTTGAACAGAATGGAGATTTCTATTCGTGCGATCATTTCGTTGATACGGATCACCTGATAGGAAATATCTGCCAGACCGATCTGGCAGATCTGCTTGACAGCGAAAGGCAGTTAAATTTCGGACAGGCCAAATATGATACCCTACCGCAGTTTTGCCTGGACTGCCCTGTTCTTGAAATGTGCAATGGGGAATGCCCCAGAAATCGTTTTATAAACACACCTTCAGGCGAACCAGGACTAAACTATTTATGCTCAGGTTATATGCAGTTTTTCATGCATATAAAACCATTTGTTGAAGCAGTTGCAACAGAATGGCGCAGAAAGGGAGAATAAAATATTTTTATTAATTGCCTAGTGCCTCACGCCTTACGCCTCACGCCTACTTGTCAGCTCTTAAGTTTTTCTTTTAGAAAATCCACAGTCCTCTTCCATGCCAGTTTAGCTGCCTGTTCATTATATCTTTCTGGACTAGTGTCGTTATTAAACGCATGACCGGCACCCTCATAAATATAAATATGGTATTCAATTCCGGCTTTTTTCAATGCTTCTTCAAATTGTGGTATACCCTGATTGATTCCGGCATCAGTTGCTCCGTAATGAGCCATTATTGGAGCTTTAATTTTTGCAACATCATCATTTGAAGGCTGTTTGCCGTAATATGGAACTGCAGCTTTTAATGTGGGTGAGTTTACGGCTACCTGGTTTGTCATTGCTCCACCCCAGCAGAATCCGGTACAACCAACCTTTCCGTTGGAGAGAGGGTGCGTCTCAAGATATTTGACAGCAGCCACAAAATTTTTGGCTGTTTGTTCACCGTTAAGTTCCCGGATCATAGACATTGCTTTATTGACATCATTTTCAGAAGTACCTCCCAGCGGAGATAGGGCATCAGGCGCAAGTGATAAAAACCCCTCTTTTGCCAGACGCCGGTTAACATCCATAATATGAGGCTGAAGACCACGGTTTTCATGGATAACAATTACTGCCGGATATTTTTTTGATGCTTTTGGTCTTGCCAGATAGGCCCTTACTTCGCCTGTTTCTCCTTTATATTTAATGAACTCCGTAACCAGATCCGGATCATTATCCTGAAGTTGGGCCCGATCAATGCCTGGGACAAGTGCGATTGCAGCAGCAGTACTGCCAGCATAGACTGCAACTTTCTTTAGAAAACTGCGACGATCAATGACGCCCCGCCTGTAATCGTCTATCAGACTTGTAATTTCTTTTTCCATGGTATTCGTTTTAGTATTTCTATGCCACTATGATTGATTAAATATCTAAAGACCTAATGCCATATAAATTTATAAATTTTTTGCAATACAGGATGAATAAATAAACACGGAAATGATAAGATTAATATCCGGCCGGAAGGAATAAGTGTATAATCTACATTTAATCGAATAATTTAACTGAGATATATCAACCTGAACAATACCCTATACTATAAATCGTTTGATGCATTGCCACGTATCCTGAAAGAATAGGTCAGCATAAATATAGGCTGGCCGAAAATCGACATTTGATAGCCGTTAACAACGCCATCTTCAACCTTGAAGAATATTGAGTAAGGATTCCGGCGACCCAAGACATTATAAGCGGTAAAAGTCAGAGAAGAATGACTTAATTTTTTGGATTTTAGGTTTCCGTTAAGAGTGGCTGAAAAATCGAGCCTGAGATAGTCGGGTATACGAAATTCATTCCGGTCGGAATAGAAGACCCGGGCAACATTGTAAAAATCAAAATATGCAACCGGATAAGTTATTGGACGACCGGTACTGTATAACAGATTCGTTGTGAAATTCACTCTCCTTGACAATCTGACATTTGAAACAACTTTTAAATCATTTGGTTTATCAAAGTTTGCCGGGAAATATCTGCCTCCATTGATTTTTTCTTCATCATATACTCCATCAACCTTGAGCAATGATCGTGAATAAGTATAGCTTACCCAGCCTGTTACAATCCCAATTTGTTTTTTAACCATAAGCTCAAGTCCGTAAGCTTTTCCTTTCCCGGAAAGAATATCTGTCTCAAGATGTTCATTCATCAGCAGGATTGCTCCGCCCTTATAGTCAAGGATGTTATTTAAAATTTTGTAATATACTTCTACGGATGTTTCAATTGCCTTACTC
>Ga0182021_10004162_pt1 | contig 16971 bp, 8 predicted proteins | sample 612E3MmetaG_FD_120493 | JGI IMG/M metagenome (GOLD analysis project Ga0182021, IMG submission 120493) | Permafrost microbial communities from Stordalen Mire, Sweden - 612E3M metaG (Illumina Assembly) | ecosystem: Environmental > Terrestrial > Soil > Wetlands > Permafrost | place: Sweden...
CCCGAATATGCCGTATCTGAGTGTTGATCCGATCTTTGATGATCTGCGCGATCACCCGCGCTTCCAGGCCATCCTGAAGCGGATGGGCCTCGCGCAATGATCGACCAGACCGTTTCCCACTACAAAATCCTCAAGCACCTTACAATGACGTTACCTTTGCCGCGTTGAGGCAACACTTTCCATCTCGCTCCTCGAGGTACACATGAAAGCGCTGAATCGTCGATCATTCCTTCGTCATTCCATCCTGGCTTCGGGAGCATTGGCAGCCATCCCATCTCTTTCGAGGTTCAACGTTGCGCATGAGGAAAAGATTCCGCCGACAATAACGAGAACCCTTGGCAGAACGGGGATCGCTCTCCCGGTGGTGAGTAACAGTGTGGAGCGTTCGAGCGAAGCACTCGTCACAGAGGCATTGAAATCCGGAGTCGTGTATTTTGATACGGCTCATACGTATGTGAACGGGAAGAATGAGGAGATGCTCGGGATCGTCTTGAAGGACTATCCTCGATCATCGGTGGTTGTTTCAACCAAAGTTTTGGGTTCTGAATCTAAGGAGTCATTTCTTGCGGATCTCGATGTCAGCTTGAAACGACTGCAGATGAAATCCGTCGATATCCTTTATCTGCACAGCCGGGAAAGCCGCGACAGTGCGTTGAGCAAACCTATGCTGGAAGCTCTCCTGGAGGCCAAGAACAGCGGGCGAACTCGATTTCTCGGAGTGTCGACGCATCACAACGAACCGGAAGTAATTCGTGCAGCGATTGAGGCGAGGATCTATGACGTTGTGATGACGTCGTACAACTACAGGCAAGACCATGCCCGTGAGGTCGCCAATGCGATCACGGAGGCAGGGAAAGCCGGTCTCGGGATTGTGGCGATGAAGACAATGGCAGGCGCTTTCCTGGACAAAGAAAGAACAAGACCGGTGAACTGCAAAGCCGCCCTGAAATGGGTGTTGCAGCATGATTGGGTCACGACGTGCATCCCAAGTGTCTCCACATTCGATCAGCTTGAAGAAAATCTGTCGGTGAACCGGAACACCATATTGACCGAGGAAGAGAAGGAAGCGCTGTTGGCGTGTAGCGGTCGTGGAGGAGGACTCTATTGTGACGGCTGTGGACGCTGTCAGGATGCCTGCCCGCACTCATTGCCGGTTTACGATTTCATGCGTGCGTATATGTATACCTATGGCTATGGCAGTCCAAGGGCCGGTCGGGAACTGGTCCGGACACTGCGAGGGACACCGGATATGTGCGAGGGGTGCTCCGCGTGTGTCGGAGTGTGCCGAAAGAAATTCGATATCAAAGAACGGATGGCCGATGTCGTCAGACTCCGTGAAGTCCCGGAGGGTTTTCTCGTGTGAATTGTGCGGCACAATTCTGACGCCAATGCGTCTGGTATACCTGCAGCGAACCTGCCCACGCATCGATCGTTTGACTATTCATGTTTCCTGCCGTAATTTGTGATGCCCTGCTGATTCTACGTGTCTTCAGGACTGCGTGAACCCGTACTCGCTTTCTATGATCGGCCAGACGATATCTCACTACAAGATTCTCGAGCAGCTCGGCGGCGGCGGGATGGGCGTTGTCTACAAAGCCCGGGATCTCAAGCTCGATCGCCCCGTTGCCCTCAAGTTCCTTCCTCCCGATCTCACTCGCGATCCTGAAGCCGGGCAACGATTCGTCCATGAGGCCAAGGCCGCCTCTGCCATCCGGCACAACAACATCTGTGTTGTCTACGATATCGATGAGACACCTGATGGGCAGGTGTTCATCAGCATGGAGTGTCTTGAAGGAGAGACTCTCAAGAAGAAGATCGAGCGCGGGCCACTGAAGATCAACGAGGCGATCGACATTTGTGAGCAGGTGGCCCGCGGCCTTAGCAAGGCACACGAACAGGGCGTTGTGCACCGCGATATCAAGCCCGCCAATATCATGGTGACCGCGGACGGAGTGGCCAAAATCGTGGACTTCGGGCTGGCGAAGCTCAACGGGCGGACAATGTTGACCAAAGCAGGCTCGACACTCGGGACTGCTGCGTACATGTCTCCTGAACAGGCGAGCGGTAGCACAGCGGACCACCGGACGGACATCTGGTCGCTGGGCGTTGTGCTGTACGAGATGCTCACGGGGAAACGCCCATTCGAGGCGGAATATGAGAATGCCCTCCTGTACTCCATCCTCAATTCCGAACCCGCGCCCATCACCGCTCTCCGCACCGGAATCCCGAAGGAGCTAGAGCGGATTGTCGAGAAGTGCCTGATGAAGTCACCCGGAGAGCGTTATCAGCATATGGATGAACTGGCAGTCGATCTGAACGGTCTCGGCCGGGCATCGTCGGCCCAGCGGAATCCAACGGCCGCCGAACCGATTGTCATTCCGAGGAAACGACGGGCTATTCCCTATGGTCTGGGCGCGTTTGCTGTCGTGCTCATCGCCCTGGGTGTGTTGCTGTTGCTCCGGGGGAAGGAGGACCGGAAGGGACCTCGCGCAGAACTCAGTTCGGTCGCCGTGCTCCCCCCGCGGAATCTCACGAAGGTGCCGGGTGACGAATCCCTGTCAGAAGGTATCCTTGAAGGCCTCATAACAGAGCTGGGAAAAATCAAATCCGTCAGCACAATAGGCCGGCAATCGGTGATGAAGTTCGATGGAACCGACAAAAGCTATGCTCAGATTGCGGCGGAACTGGGCGGAGTGGAGGCAATCGTCGAGCCTTCGTTCCAGCATGTCGGGAACAAGCTGCAGATCCATGCCAGGTTGATCCGGGCTTCCGATGGGACGGTGTTGTGGGCCGGGACGTTCGACAAAACCATGGACGACATTCTTGTTCTTCAAAGTGAGGTCGCCCGGACGATTGCGCGAGAGATCGGAGCTACAGTGACGCCGCAGGAGCAGACTCGCCTCGCGAGCGCCCGCCCGGTCAATGCGGAGCTCTATCAAATCTATCTGCAGGGCCGTTACCACTTTGCGCGGCGGACCCTTGCCGAGTTCAACAAAAGCATACAGCTTTTCGAGCAGATTCTTGCGAGAGACCCGGACAACGCGCTCGCATACGCCGGGCTGGCTGAGAGTTATGCCATACTCCCATTCTATGAAGGAGCGCTGCCCATGGCGGCATTTCCCAAAGCGAAGGCGGCGGCGATGAAGGCACTGGAGATTGACAACTCCCTGGCAGAAGCGCATACCGCCCTGGGATTTGTCCTGTTTTACTGGGACTGGGATTGGGCGGCCGCCGAAAGAGAGCTGCTGCAGGCGCTCGAGCTCAAACCGGGCTACGTCGTCGCTCATCACTGGTACGCGGAGTACCTGAGCGCCATGGGGCGCCACGATGAAGCTGTCAGTGAGATCAAGCGAGCCCAGGGGCTGGATCCGCTTTCACCACTCCTCCTTGCGATTGGAGGCGAAGTCTGTAATTTCGCGCGGCGCTATGATGAAGCCATAGAGCAATGTCGAAAAGCACTTGAGCTGGATTCGAACTTCGCCATTGCTCACGGCAACCTTGCCGGCGCGTATATCAGGAAAGGGATGTACAAGGAGGCTGAAATGTCTGCACGGCTTGAGGGCGGGGACCCGCACATTTCCCTTCGTCTGGCGTGCATCTTTGCTGCAGCCGGTTCGAGAGCAAAGGCCGTTGGGATCCTTATCGCCAGACAGAACTCGAAGCAACAGGAACTTGACCCCACGAGCGTTGTCGACGTATATGCCCTTCTGGGTGAAAACAGCCTGGCACTTGACTGGCTCGAAAAAGCCTACGACCAGCGGGATCCCTATATGGTCTTCATGAATGTCGCACCAGGCATGGATCCGCTGCACGCGGAACCTCGCTTTCAGAATCTGATTCGGCGGATAGGACTACCATCCACCCTGCAATCCAAACGCCCGTCCTAGCGAGCCATTCTTCTCCCTCCTTTCAGAATTCCCGCAGCCCGAGTCCCGCGGCCACCAGGGGAAGGTGTCGGCTTCCGCTGATGCTCCGCACTGTTCCCCGGGCCAAAGGTCTTCCTGGGCGGAGAGAAACCGGCCGTCTACTCTATTCCCAGGTATTCTTCGTCAATGTTCCATCCGCTGATTGAAACCAGTGCACCTGCAGAGCTCACCTGAGGCGAGTGTTCTATGGAGAGTGTTTGCTTCTCCCCGGGCGCGACGGAGACATAGTTGTCGCGGTAGAAAACTGGCAGAATTCTTTCCCTTGACTTTCCACTGACCAGCGCAATCCGGAGGAAGAACGCCAGCGGCCCGCCTGCAGGATTTTCGATGCTCACCTCAATCCGTCCTTCACCCACTTTTCTGGCCTTTGCCTTCACTTTTGCCTTCGCCATGTGCTGGAGGCCGGTGTACACGCCCGTCGAATCCTGAAGCCAGTAGAGATTCTGACTGAGCACTTGCCGGGAAGCATCGATCAGCCGCAGATTCAGAAATCCTCCCTCACCCCCAACGGCTTTCTTAAGGCGGCTTTTGATCGTATCGATTTTCTGAACGGAGGTCGGACCTATTTCCACAACCCATTGAAAGATCAGCGAATCCTTCCCCGCACAATCGAATGTTCTCGCCTGTACCATGAGGTCGTGGCATGGGTGAAATGTACTGTTCACCACCATCAGCATTCCGTCCGCCGGGTTGCACATGACGTGAAGAGGTTCGTTTGCGTGATGGAGCCCGTAGAGGCCTGCGTTGGGATCCAGAAAACAATCGTACATCTGGCCGCGCAATGCCGTCCACGGATTCTGGGTCTTCCAGATGATGACGCCGGTATACCACTCCCACATGTGTGCCAAATGTCCTTCCATGAGAGCACGGTACTGGTCATAGTTTACCAGTTGCGCCCTGTCGGCATACTTTTTCAGATCTTCAGGTTTCCCGTATGCATCGATGCTTTTGCCGTATCCGGAATACTTGTGGTATCTCCAGACGGAGTCAATCCTCTTGCCGGCGTCATCGGGAATCACCATGTTTCCCGGTGGAAGGAAACGTTTGAGCGATTCGTAGTCTCCCGTGCCCACCGACCCGACCTCGGAGTTGAACGGGAAAGAACGATATTCCCAGAAGTGGTCATTCTGTTGAAGATGATAGGCGCCGTCGCCGTTTCCTCCTATGAAATTGTGCGACATGCTGTCGGTGTTGGAGTACGCAAAGAAGTAACGACTGCTGTCCAGCTCCGGAAGGAGTGAATCCTGCATGGCGACGAGGATGTCCTCAGGGGGAGGGATCTCGTTGCCGCCGCAATAAAAGGCCAGGGAGGGGTGATTGCGGATCATCTTGACCTGATCGGCCACAGAACGGAGGAACAGCGCGTGGTCATCGGGGTACTTCCGCCTTGTCCACTGGTCTTCCTTTTTCCTGGGGTCCAGCCACTTGCCGTTGCAGTCACCCGACATCCAGAAGTCCTGAAACACAAGCAGTCCGTATCTGTCGCATGCGTCGTAGAACTCGGGCCTCTCGGTTATCCCTCCTCCCCAGATGCGTATCAGGTTAAGGTTCATGTCGCGATGAAACCGCACCTCGGCATCGTACCGTTCGGGTGAGAGGCGGAGCATGGCATCTGACGTGATCCAATTTCCGCCCTTCACGAAGATACTCTGACCGTTGACGAGTACCTCCCGGCTTCGTGTCTGCGGGTTCCACGTTGTCCGGATTTCACGGATGCCGATGGTAACTGACTCTTCATCCAGCAGTGTCGCCTGATCGCTTATGAATTGAATCATCAGTGTGGTCAGAGGTTGCGGGCCGTACCCGTTGGGCCACCACAACCTGGGATTCCTCAACGTATGGTCGGGCAGTTGTACGTCCACTGTTGAGAAGGGCTGTAGAAGGATCTTCTTTCGCACCGTGGTTCCTTCCAACACGTACTGCAAAGTTCCCCGGACCGGCTCATGCGTCGGATTCTCAACTTCCGCGCTTACGCGAACGAGAGCCGGGGCTTGCGGCTGACCAGGGAATCTTCTGCCCGGCACGAGCGTGACGACATATGGATTATCCAGAATGACGGTTTGTGTTTCTTCGATTGTCACTTTGTCCCATATCCCTGTGTTCCGATCGGGGATGGCTTGAATCCAATCCCACCCGGCGACGTACTGGCAAGAAACATCTCGCCCGATGGTGCCGTCGCCCCCCTGACCGCCATTAGGGTTTCCCACCGGATCGGGAGGATACACGAGGACCGCCAGTCTGTTGTTCCCGCCACGGGAGAGAGAGGAAGTGATGTTGTATGATTGACGCAGGAACATCCCGTAATGAGTCTCCCTGTTGAGTCTGTGTCCGTTCAGATAGAGTTCACAGCCGTAGTTCACACCCCGTAGGCGCAGCCAGACTTGCTTGTTCCCGATCGGATTGTCCTCTCGAAAATCCTTCACGAACCAGTAGGTATACCTGTCCCGTCCCGTATCATAGATATCGGGGATCTGTCGATTGTTCATTCCGTAGAAAGGGTCGGGGGCCAGCTTGTTGTTCACCAGGGTGGTCAAAACCGTCCCCGGTACTGTGGCGGGCAGCCAGCCTGATAGGGGGAGGGAAGGATCTGAAAGTTCTTCGCCTGTTGAATGGACATTCCTTATATCCATGCAGACCCAGCCCGAATCCAATTCGTACCGGTGCCGGGGGTGGCTGAGCACGTCTCCCTGTGCGGAGACATGCGAAGTCGCGCGGCCGGTCAGACAATACAACATCATGGGAAATGCAGCTCCAGCGAGGATCCTTTGCAGCATCTTCAGCCTCACCATCACGTAGTGGTCAGAGTATTTGCTCACGACAAAGCAACGCGTGCCACCTCCAGCATCCTGTGCGCCGATTGTCGAGCCTGAGTGTCATTCCTTCCTTGACTTCGGTGACCAAGGTCATGGGAGTGTTTCCCGAAAGCTGCCTTTATTCCTCTTCCTGAGGTCGCCTGATAACCTCCCGGTGCATCATGTCGGAGAGCGCCTCGAGTGCGCTTACCGGTACGCCGATGGAATCTGTCTTCCTGTCGGGATACTCGCAGGTGATCCTGACTTTTCGGTTCTGTGCTGGTGCATCGACGGGGCTCGCCAGCTCGGCGAAGTATTTCCCGGCCGCATCAGACCCGATCAGTATCTTCTCTCCGGTCTTGAGCATGTTTGTGTCTCCTCACGTTGTGTCGACTTGCAATATAGATGCGCGCGTTCCCAGAGTCAACAAAAACACGACCTGATGGACTCACTCCACAATCCGGTCCATGTTGCGTGAGTGGTTTCCGCCTCTGAAGAGTGGCTGGAATCGGGCAGGTATTCCATCGGGAATTGATCGAGAACGACAACGATCACAAGGTCCGGAGATCGACGGGCCTGTACCGGGACCGTCAAAGAGATGGAAAAAAGGAAGAGCAGTGCAATATGCAGCGCGCGCATACAGAACCTCTGACGAATGGACTCACGTGAGGAACAGCGAATCGTTCAAGATATCAAAAAAGAGGGGGAAAAAAAGGCCGTGTGGCCGTCGGAAGAATGGACAATGTGAAGGATTGTGAATCGTCTGCAAAGTCGGGTTGCATCAAACGTCAATCTTCGATACCGTGTGTGATCCCCGTGCAATGCACTCGTTCGCTTTCCCACTGGAGCCGACATGAAAAGAGGCATTCTTTCTGTTCTCATGCTCATTCTGCTTTCATATTCCGCCAACGCTCAACATACACCTACAACGATCACGCTTGATGCGTCATCGCAGGAATATCGGATCAATAAAAATATTTATGGGCAGTTTGCGGAACACCTCGGCCACCTTGTCTACGGCGGCATCTGGGTCGGACCGGAATCCGACATCCCCAACATCCACGGGATACGAAAGGATGTCGTGGAAGCATTGCGACGGCTCCGCGTGCCTGTCCTTCGCTGGCCGGGAGGATGCTTTGCCGACGAGTACCACTGGATGGACGGCATCGGGCCGAAGGGGACGCGCCCGAAGATGATCAACACGAACTGGGGGGGCGTGACAGAAGACAACGGTTTTGGCACACATGAGTTCCTTGAGCTGTGCAATCTGGTCGGCTGCGAGCCCTACATCACGGGCAACCTGGGGAGCGGCACCGTGCGGGAACTTTCCCAGTGGGTAGAGTACGTGAACTCGGACAATATCAGCCCGATGGCCGACTTGCGCAGGAAAAACGGACGGGAGATGTCCTGGGGAGTCAGGTACTGGGGTGTCGGCAACGAAAGCTGGGGTTGCGGCGGCAGGATGGTGCCGGAGTACTATGTCAACGAAGCGAAGAAATACGCTAATTTCATGCGCGCGTACGGCGACAATACGCTGTATTGCATCGCCTGCGGACCGAGCGAGGACGACTATGCCTGGACCACGACCCTGATGAAGGGCATGGGGACGTCGGTCGACGGGCTGTCGCTCCACTATTATGCGTCGGGGAACGCGCGGACGGCGACCGATATCGACAGGGCGGGCTGGTTCGATATTCTGGAGAAGTCCGCCAAGATGGACGAGTTGATCACGAAGCATGCCGCGATCATGGACAGGTATGATCCGTTCAAGCGAGTTGCGCTGGTTGTTGACGAATGGGGAACATGGTACAAGGTGGAACCGGGAACGAACCCGGGCTTCCTCTACCAGCAGAACACGCTGCGCGACGCGCTCGCCGCCGGGATGACGCTGAATATCTTTGATAACCACGCCGATCGCGTCCGGATGGCGAACATTGCGCAGGTCGTCAACGTGCTCCAGGCGATGATTCTCACCGAAGGGAAGAAGATGGTGCTGACGCCCACGTACCACGTCTTCGCGCTGTTCAGGGCGCACCAGGATGCCATGATGGTACCGGTGAGGCTGACGTCGCGCATGGTTGTCGTGAACAGTGACAGCCTCCCCGCAGTCAATTGCTCGGCGTCCATCGACAGTCTTGGTGAGATGCACGTGTCACTCTGCAATGTCGATCCGGACGCGGCGGCGCACGTGGTCATCCGTCCGGGTCACTACAGCGTGACCGGTGTGTCGGGCGAAGTCCTCACCGCAGACCGGATGAACGCGCGCAACACATTTGATCACCCCGATGCCGTCCGTCCGGTCAGTTTCGGAGGGGCTTCTCTCACCGCCGCCGGTCTGGAGGCAGACCTGCCGCCGATGTCCGTGGTGATGCTCTCGCTGCATGGAGACGTGCGGCTCGAGCCCGCGCAGCCTGTGAAGATCAACAATCCCGCGCCGGGTCTTCACTACAGCTACTTTGAGACTTCGGCGGATGGGATGCCCGCGTTTTCCGCGCTCACGCCGAAATCCGCCGGGTCGGTGGACAGCGTTGTGCTGCCGCGCGAGATTCGAGACAGCAATTTCGGCGTCGTATACGACGGGTTTATCAAGATTCCGAAACAGGGCGTGTACACGTTCTCGACGACATCGGATGACGGGAGCGTTCTTGTCATCGACGGCAAGATGGTCGTCAGCAACGACGGGAGACATGCGCCCCTCGAGAGGTCGGGAGTCATCCAGCTTCAGTCGGGCTTCCACAGGTTCCGGATTCTCTACTTCCAGGCAGGGGGCGGGTATGACCTGAGCGCCTCGATAGGTGGTCCCGGCATTCGCAACCAGGTCATTCCCTCCGGAATGCTTTTCAGGGAGAAATGAAACGCCAGCCACACGGGGATTTACCGGTGCTTGTTACATACATGAAATCAGCAGATTCCACAAGATTCTTCCGTTGTCATGTTGCCTCCCCGCTTTATGAACCGCTCCATATCCAAAAAAATCAAAAAATAACTTGACTTTTTAACAATCCAGCGTTATCCTCCTGAAGCGGTTTAGTTCCGGCCTTCTCTTTGTGCGATTCCGATAATGTTTACAGGCCTGTTCGTTCATTTGCTCTCCTATAGAACGATTCGGTCAGTTTTTTGCCTCCCCGGGCCAGGTGCTGTGACCCATCTCCTTTCATAAGCAAACAGGTGTTGGCATGAAAGCGTCTTCCATTTTGCGCTTCATTCCTTTGCTCCTTCTCCTCGCACCGTCCGTAGCACTTGGCTCGGGTGTGCTCAAGGGCGTTGTCGTCGATACCGCCACAAACGAACCACTCGTCGGAGCGCACATACTGCTCAAGAGGACCTCCTTCGGCGGCGCAACCGATCTGCTCGGAACGTATGCGGTTCGCTCGATCCCGGCCGGCCACTACACGGTGCGGTGCTCGTACGTTGGCTACGTGACCCGGGAGAAGGAGATCACGATTGCGGACGATGCGACTGCTGAGTTGAATTTTGCGCTGGTGGTCACGACCGTGCAGGGCTCCGAAATTGTGGTCACCGGACAGGCGGTCGGACAGGTTGCCGCGATCAACCAGCAGATAACGTCGAACAAGATCGTCAACGTCATCTCGGAACAGAAGATCAAGGAACTGCCGGACGCGAATGCGGCGGAGGCCATCGGCCGCCTCCCCGGTGTCTCCGTCGTCCGCTCCGGCGGCGAAGCAACGAAGATCATCCTCCGCGGTCTGGGTGAGAACATGACAACGATCACCGTGGACGGGGTCCAGTTGTCCGCGACAGACGCCGACTCGCGCGGTGTCGACCTGAGCACTATCGCCCAGGGATCGCTCTCCGGAATCACGTTGACGAAGGCCATCACTTCGGACATGGACGGGCAGGCGATCGCCGGCAACGTGAATTTTGTCACGAAGGCCGCGCCTGCGGCACGTACGATCCAGGGAACGGTGCAGGGAATCTATAACGGGATGGACAAGAAGTACGGTCAGTACAACGTGTACGGCAACTACGGTGAACGGTTCTTCGATGACGTGCTGGGAGTGCAGGTGTTCGGCAATATCGAGAGGCGGGTCCGGAGCAGCGAGAACTTCACAGTATCCTATAACCAGAACGTACCGAGAGGGGGGGTGGAGGACTGGAATATTCTCACGTTCGGTGTTCAGTACGATCCGGAAATTCGCACGCGGAAGGGCGGGAAGGTCATTCTGGACGCGAATACGCCCGACAATGGAGTTGTCAAATTCGCCGTCGATTTCAACAGGATGGAGCGGCGGTTGTCTTCCATGTTCCGGAACTACCCGACGCAGTCGGGCGAGGTGAATTACGATTTCACGGGGCAGGATCTCAATACGGATCTCCTGGCGCTCTCGTTGCAGGGAGAGAACCACGTTGCAGGTTTCCAGGCGAACTGGGATCTCTCGTTCACCCAGTCTTCGACTGACATGCCGTATGACTTCACCGAGAATTTCGACGAACCGGGGATCATTCAAAACGGTGTGACGATCTCGGGGATGAGCACTGTGCCGCAGGCCCTCAGGAAAGGACCATACGAGGCGATCATCCCGTACGCGCTCAACAACTTCGGTGCTGCGTTTCTCCAGTACGGATACATCACGACAAACAACAACCTGGATCTCCAGAGGACAGCGCTCCTCGATGTCAAAAGGGACTACGACCTCTTCGACTTTGCGGGAGAGCTTCAATTCGGGGGGAAGTATGTCGCGCACTGGCACCGCAGATACAGTTCCGCCTACTTTTCTCCTTACTACAACGGCGTCCAGTTCAAGTACTACATGATCAACTCCGACGGCGTTGTTGTGCCGAAGAACTTTGCACAGTACGGGTTCGCCAATCTCCAGCAGCTCTCGGGGCTGATCTTCCTTTCGAATTTCATCGGCACGGACACCCGGAACATCTTTGGGAAGTATGCGCTGAACCCCATATTCAATGCGGATCGGATGAGGAGCTGGTATGACTTTACGCGCACGGGGATTGATATCAATACCGGCAACAAGGAGTTCTCTGACAATACGCAGAATGCGGGGACGGATTACGGTGCGATGGAAGGCGTCGGCTCCGGGTATCTTATGAACACGCTGAACTTCGGAACGTTTGCTACCTTGATTACCGGCGTTCGTGTGGAGGCGGACAATGACAATTACCAGGCCCTCTATACGCCGCAGCTCCTAACGAACTTCTCGACGTTTAGCGACACAAGTACAACCCATGCGGAGACCTTTGTCCTTCCGAACGCGCACCTGATTCTGAAGCCGACGGATTTCATGAACATCCGGCTCGCCGCGTACAAGGGGATCCTCCGTCCCGATTTCAACTATCGGCTTCCCACCTATGTGATGATCGGAACCGCAGCATATGTTGACAACTTTCAGTTGAAGGTCGGCAATCCCACGCTCAAGAACGCGGACGCAAACAACTACGAGCTCAATCTCCAGTTCTTTGGTGAGAAGGTCGGGCTTCTCTCGGTGTCAGGCTTCTACAAGGAGATCAAGAACCAGGTTGAGCTCCTCAACGGCGTGCAGGTCGTTGCCGGCAGCACTATTGCGGACAGCATGGGAGTGAAATATCTTGGCGGCAAGCGCCCGTTCCAGTCGTTTGCATACCTGCTGACATACCCCTACAACTCACCGGAACCGACGAAGGTATGGGGATTTGAGGCGGAGCAGCAGGTGAACTTCCGTTACCTGCCCGGAGCGCTGAGCGGCATCACGCTGTCATACAACGTCTCGGTGATGAGGAACGAGACGTGGACCCCGTACAGCAAGCTCGTCTATGACACGACGATCGTCCTGGGATTCCCCATCGCCAGTCCGAGAGTCGTGCTTGCCGAGAAGAAGACGCGCATTTCAAGCGCGCCGGAGTTCTTCGCGAATGTCACGCTCGGTTATGACATCGCCGGATTCTCGGCACGTCTCTCCTACTACCACCAGGGGGAATTCTACACCTCCTTCTCGAGCGATCAGCGGTCCAACATCCTCCAGCGGCAATTCGAGCGCCTTGACCTGTCGCTCAAACAGGAAATTTTCGAGAAGCTGGCGGTGGGTATGAACATCAACAACCTGACGAACACAACGGAGGGACAAATCCTCGAAGACGTCCCGGACGGCTATCGGGTTGATTTGTCGGCCCTCCGGTACGGCCTGACGGCCGATCTCTGGCTGAGGTTTACGCTGTAGCAGCTCCATGAATGGGAAAGCACCATTACTATCCACCATTCACTCACAATCCACAATCACAGTTCAACGGGAGGTTCATATGAGACGATCGGTACGTGCGCTGTTGCCCGTCGTGTTGTTGCTGGTGACAGTTGCGACCGAAATGTTCGGTCAGCACAATCTCTTTGTACCCAGGCCAACAACCGTGACGTACATCGATGATGTTATCAACGGTGATACGCTTGCCGGTGGTGTACGCAAGGACTCGCTCCGCGTGTATGTCCTCCAGCGCGGCGGTACATGGTTCTGGGAAAACAGCGTCCAGAACATCGGCTGGAAGCTGACGATTCAGGCGGCGGACACCGGGAGCGGCTCGATGCCCAGGATCTACGGCCGTCCGACGCCAGGGACGACCACTGTTCCGTACAATTATGTCATCATGGCGGGACCCCTTGTGGTCAAGGGGCTGATGATATGCGGCTATGTCGACGCGGATACGTCGATGCTCAACAAGTATCAGGCTCCGGGCCAGTTCTTCTCGCGCTCCAACCCGAGTCCTGACCGGCAGGAGTTTTACGGGAACGTGTTCAGCGGTCCCCTCCAGGCGTACGTGAGTGCTTTTGGTTCCTGCAGTGTTATCAAGATGGTGGACAATGTATTTGCCAATGACGGTGTGCCTCCTATCTGGGATCTTGGCAACGGGCGCATCATCGACTGCCGCAACGTGTCACTCGACAGCCTCATCCTCGTCAACAACACGCTTGCCTATGGCTTCGACCGTGCGATCCGCCATCTCAAGAGCGTTGGTCGTATCGACAACTTCCTTCTCGATCACAACACGGTCTATGAGAACGGCGGCCGGTATGGTCTGTTTTCGCTGGGTGCCGTCGGCTCGAAGGTGACGATCACGAACAACCTTCTGATTGACCCGATGGCGTTTGGTGCGGATACGTCAACGTATCGCCAGTTTGACTTTGGTGAGGCCGGTGAGTTCGATGCACAGGGCAAGGTGAAGATGGCGTGGATCTATAACATGGCCGGCGCAAACGACTCTCTGCCCGGCAAGAAGGCCACCGTCTGGACAATTGCCAAGAACTACTGGTACGTGACCCCGCAGATTCAGGCGGTATGGGATTCCGCAAGGAAATCGGGGTGGGATCCTGCGATCGGCCTTGGCAGGTTTACGACGGACACGATCAGGACCCGCATCGCCGACACGGCGAATGCCTTCATTAAACTGTCGAGCTTTGCATTCACGAACGTTCCTCCTCCGATGACGTCGGTTGTTATCTATGCGACCTCGCCGGGTCCGAATGGAACGGCCGGTCAGTCGTCAGGCGGTGTCTGGCCGGGATACGACAGACGCCTCATTAATTACTATCGCGACACGATGGACTGCAGCTACTCGACATCATCGCCGGCGTACACCGGGGGGACGCTCGGATTTCCGGCGGGAGATCTGAACTGGTTCCCGTCAAAGAAGGCTGCATGGGTTGTGGCGACGGGCATTGCTGAAAACCCGGCCGGCAGCACGCTGCCCGAGCTGTACACGCTGTCGCAGAACTACCCGAACCCCTTCAACCCCGCGACGCAGATCGAGTTCTCGATTCCGAAGCAGTCGCAGGTCAGCCTGAAGGTGTTCAACCTTCTTGGCCAGGAAGTTGCCACACTTGTCAATGGCGTGCTCCCGGTTGGACATCACACGGCAACCTTCAATGCGTCGAACCTCGCCAGCGGCGTCTACTTCTACCGCATCGACGCGGGCAGCTTCAGCAGCACCAGGAAGATGTTGCTTCTGAAATAAGGATTGCTTCGCTGCACTCGCAATGACGGCCCGATGTCATTGCGAGGGACGCCCTCGGCGCCCCGAAGCAATCTGCACGAGACAGGGGGGGGCGCCGTCAGGCGCCCCTCCCGCAGTCTCATTCTGTACAGGTCTCGACCCGCAGAACAGAGTTTGCTGCATGCGTGAATTTTGGTATCTTAAAAGTTTAGGGAACATACCGGAGACAATGTTGTGAGGGTCACCATCTCTGAAATAGCACGGCTTGCGAACATTTCCCAGTCGTCCGTGTCGCTTGTCATCAACAACAAACCCGGCGTCTCCGCAAAGACCAGGGCGAAAGTCCTGGAGATTATGTCGAAGTACCAGTACAATCCGAACCCGATCGCGCAATCGCTGGCGGGGAAGGATACCAAGAGTATCGGTCTCATCATCAAGGAAATTGACAACCCCTATTTTGCGCGGCTGATGCGCGGCGTCTATGACGCATGCGCGCGCCTCGGCTATTCCGTCCTCCTCGGAAGTTCGGAACACCTCCCGGAAAAAGAGACGGAGATCATCAAAACCATGGTCAGCAAGCGGGTGGACGGTCTCATCATCTCGCCGTTGCAGGGGGACGGGTTCCAGGTCTCCTCGCTGGCGGAACTGCTGAGGGACAAGTATCCTCTGGTGATTCTGGGGACGGTGGCGAGCGAGGCGATAAACATCGTCGACATCGACAATCAGAAAGCCGCCTACGACGCGGTCTCATTCCTCATCGGCAAGGGGCACACGAAAATCGCCCATTTTGCCGGCCCCGTGAACACCGGCCACGGGCAGCGGCGGCTGGAGGGCTACAAGCAGGCGCTCATCGATCACAACATACGCGTTGACAACAGCCTGATCGTCCCCGTCGAGCCGTACGTGCTGAACGGGTACGAAGCGGGGAAAGAGATGTTTGCCGGAGCGGCGCAGCCGCCGTCGGCGGTGTTCTGCTACAACGATCTTGTCGCCATCGGACTGATGAATGCGCTCAGGGAGCTGGGGGTTGATGTCCCGGAGAGCGCCTCCGTCATGGGATTTGACAACATTGACATTGACGAGTACCTCAGGATTCCCCTCACCACCGTGCAGATGCCCGCCTACGACATCGGCCAGCGGGCAGCCGACCTGCTCATTGCGCGCATCGGCGATTCTTCACCGTCGCGCGGCGAGCACGTGATCCTGGAACACACGATTATCGAGCGGGCATCGGTCGCGAAGAACCCGGCGTTGATGCCTCTAGCCACCGCTGCACGCACATGAAGGGAAGTGTGGCTATGCTTCTGTGCTGCTGCGCCGCTGTGCTTCTCTCCCGTGGTCAACCCCCGCCTGCAAGAGATCAATCCTGTGTCCGGGTGAAAGGCGCACGTGCCGATTCTCACACAGCCGGGAGGTTGCCTCACCTTGCAATGACAGGGTGACGGTGACGTTCGGCATGCAGAACGAGCCGCTCGAGAACCAGTGAGTGAAGGGGAGAGTGCGTGAGACTGAAACCGCAGGAAATGTTCGCGCGGGCATACGGCCGGTACGGCGTCGCCGCATTCAATGTGTTCACCGCAGAGCAGGTCCGCGGAGTGTTTGCGGGCGCGTCGGGCGTGAACGTGCCGGTCATCATACAGATCACGCCCGCCGCCAGAAAGTACATGGGCCAGGAGATCCTGCAGGGAATGATCACCGCCGCTGAACGCGCGTACCCGCAGGCCGGTGTCGTGGTGCATCTGGATCACGGGGACACCCAGCACTGTCTGAGCGCGATCGAATCTGGGTTTTATGACTCCGTGATGATCGATGCCTCGCACGAGCCGTACGAGCGGAACATCGCACTCACGAAGAACATCGTCGATCGTGCCCACGAGAAGGGGATTGCCGTCGAAGCCGAGCTCGGGGTACTTGCCGGCGTGGAGGATGACCGCATCGGCGGGGAGGCGCGGCATACCGATCCCACGCAAGCGGCGGAGTTCGTCGACCGGAGCGGCTGCGACAGCCTGGCCGTGGCGGTCGGGACGAGTCATGGGGCGTACAAATTCAAAGGCGCGATGGCGCTGAATATCGGAGTGCTGTCACGCATCCAGGCCGCACTGCCGCGCTTCCCGCTGGTCCTGCACGGCGCCTCCGGTGTGCCGCAGGAAGAGGTCGCGCGCATCAACAGAGCCGGCGGGACGCTGAAGACGGATAGCAGGGGAATCGCGCCGGAGGAATTGCAGGGGGCCATACGCCGCGGCGTCGTCAAGGTCAATATCGCCACCGATCTGCGGCTGCTGTGGACAAGGGTCTGCCGCGAGTTCTTCCGCGACACC
>Ga0182021_10004163_pt1 | contig 16966 bp, 11 predicted proteins | sample 612E3MmetaG_FD_120493 | JGI IMG/M metagenome (GOLD analysis project Ga0182021, IMG submission 120493) | Permafrost microbial communities from Stordalen Mire, Sweden - 612E3M metaG (Illumina Assembly) | ecosystem: Environmental > Terrestrial > Soil > Wetlands > Permafrost | place: Sweden...
GCCCCGTAGGCGGCGAAGGCCAGCGCGCCAATGGACAGAACTACGATCTCAACCGCGACTTCATGAAACTCGACGCTCCCGAGACACGTTCGTTCGAGATGATGATGTCCCGCTACGATCCTCACATTGTCGTGGACCTTCACACGACCGACGGCTCGGCCAATGGATATCAAATAACCTATGCGCCGCCTCTGCATCCTGCGACGCCCGCCAGCGTCGTCGATATTCTGCGCAACGGCCTGCTGCCGGCAGTGACGAAGACGATTAAAGCCAAGGACGGCATGGATTTTTATTATTACGTTAACAGCATCATGAATGTCCCTGAGATGTCCCGTGGACGCGGCATGGGGCCAGGCGGACCTGGCGGTGGCGGCGGCCAAGGCGCCGCGGCAGGACGCGCGAGCGCGGCAGGTGGACAAGCAGCCGCGGCGGGCGGGAGAGCCGGTGCTGGCGCGGGCGGCCGAGGAGCGGCACCGGGAGGCCGTGGCGGTCCTGCCTGTACTGGACCCTGCTTTACCACAACAGATGACACGGCACGTTATGGCATAAACATGGTAGGCGTGCGCAACCGTCTCGGCATCTTGAGCGAGACCTTCAGCTACTTGCCATTCCAGGACCGCATCAAAGCAGCGCGCAGATTTGTCGAAGAGATCATCAATTACGCACAACAGCACGGCCCGGAGATTCAAAAAGCAACGGACGATGCCGACAAGAAGTCGATCGTCGGGCAGGACATTGCATTAAGGGGCACTTTGGCGAAGTCGCCCGAAAAAGTGGAACTCCTGTACACTGAGTTGACCGCCGTAAAAAATCCGTACACGGGCGCGAATATGTCGACTACCACCGGCGTACGCCATTCGGTCACTGCCGACCAGTACATTTCCTTTGAAGCCAGTGAGAGCACGACTGCACCATTGGCTTACCTTGTGCCCGCGACGCGTTATGTGCAGGAACGTCTCGAAGCGCACGGCATTCCCTTCACGAAACTCGAACAGCCGATCGCTATCAAGGGAGAACAGTTCCGGATCGAGTCCTCCGCGCTGGCCGCCTCGGCATATGAAGGGCATACCGCCCGTACAATCACGGGGAAATGGGAATCGGCGGATCTAAACATGCCGGCTGGAACGCTCGTGGTGCGCATCGACCAGCCGCTCGGGCGGCTTGCTCTATTGCTGCTCGAGCCGCGCTCGGAAGACAGCTTTGCCGCGTGGGGCTTGATGGAGGATTCGCTGGCCGCACAGCCGCCGCTTTTCCCGATCACGCGCACATCGGAAAAGCTTCCCGGGGACAAATAGCCGAGGGCGCGGCAGGCGGTTCCAATAACTGAAAAATTTTCAGCGGTTATTCCTGCATGGAGCGAAGTTTCGTAAGAAAGGCTTCAAGTTTCATTCCAGCTCGAATCTCCTCAATATGAGGGGATCTCACCTGCCCTTCGCTGACAGGCACCACTAAATGCGCTTGAAACAGATGCTCCCTGTCATTCCAGCGCAAGAAAACGACATATTCCTCGCCTTGCTTGCAGGGAGCTACGCTTTCCGCACCTGGCCCTGCGCCAGGGGATAAGGAACCCGAAGCAGCTTGCAGAAAGCTAAACGTCGACTGGGGATTACCAAAGAATCGCCTGAACGCCTCGAGGTTGACAGCTTGGTGCTCTAGGAAGACGACATTGCTTTCTGAAATTGCCTCCCTAGTGCTAGTTTCCAGAGTTTTCTGAACACGCACGTACGCAACCGCATCCACGCTCCTCCACAGCGTCGGCAGATCCATGACCCAATCCACTTTGCCGGATTGAGGATCGCCCTGCGCGGACTGGCTGTGCCGCATGGGCGGCCGTGGCATGGCACTCCCTGCCGCCAGAAGAAAAATCACCAGCAGCGCCAAGGCCCTGCCGAACCAATTTATGGTGCGCACGTCGTACTCCCGGCGGAATTATATCCACTTTCGGTCAGGACCGTTCATGAATTCCCGCGAATCAATAAGCAGCCCCTACTGTGCTGGGACGTACCCAATGACGCACGAAAACCACATCTGTTGCGCGCAGCGCCTTGAAGTGCGGCGGCACGACGCCGCTTTGAAGCACAACAAAGCGGTGTCATGCCGTCTCCAAAGGCTCCGCCCATTTTCGGGACAGATTTTTTGGTGTCTCACTTTGCACGGGAAATGCTATTTTGCTTGCATGAATGTTACGCATCGCCGAAGCGTGCCGGATTGCACTCAGGAGGATCTTGCGAAGAATCGTGGCGGCCCGCATTTGCTGCATAGGGTTCTGTCCTGGTGGGCCGTGCGGAAACCAAAAGACCCCGCCATTATCAGCTATGATCGCGGGCAAACCATCGACTGGGCTACACTGAACGAAATCTCTTCGGTGCTCGCCCTCGAATTGTTCCGACGTGGGTTCCGCAAAGGGGATTTTCTCGCCACCTCGTTGCCGCTGTCCCTCGAACATATCTTTCTCGAGTATGCCTGTTTTAAGACCGGCGTGATTCACGCGCCGTTGGATCTGCGGCTGCGTTCTCCGGAAGTGCTGCGATGCCTTGAAATGATCCGACCAAAAGGCTTTGCGTATCTGAACCCGGAAACGGCTCTTGCGGTCAAGAGCCACTGCAGTTCTGTTGAACATTTTTGGGCTCATGCCGGTTTAGCAGAGATGATTGCCGGCGGTCCGGTCTCCGCGTCTCCCGGCCTGCAGGCAGACTTTGCCAGATCGATGGCGGCTCTAGGTGAAAACGATGGCGCACAGATAGTCTTTACCACGGGATCGACCGGTTCACCCAAGGCTGCCCTGCTCTCCCACCGTAACATCACCTGCCAGAACCACTGCCTGGGAACTGCCTTTGGATTTGAGGACGAGCGCATTCTCCTGAATTTGCCGCCTTCTCATGTCGGCGGCCAAGCAGAGATCTTGATGACGGCGTTTTTTTGGGGAGGAAGCGTAGTCACACTTGAGTTTTTTGACCCCGTGAAGTCGCTCGATGCCGTTCAGAAGCATCATGTCACTATTCTTGGCCAGATTCCTGCAATGTTCCAATTCGAGTGGCGGCTATCGGACTTCTCCGGTTTCGATCTTTCGAGCCTGAAGAAGGTGGTCTACGGGGGGCAGGGAGTGTCCCGCCAGTTTCTCGAACGGATGGCGCGCATGGCTCCCCTGATCGCGACTGGTCTGGGCCTGACGGAGACCGCTGGTTTTTGCACCTACACTCCAATGACTTCATCCGTTGAAGAGGTGCTGGACGGCATTGGATATGACATGTCCGTGTATCCCATGTCCATCCGCGGGGACATGACGGAGGAGGGTGGTGCCGGCGCGCCTCTTCCTGACGGGGAAGTCGGAAACATCTGCTTTAGGGGGCCGCAGACATTTCTTGGCTATGTCAATGATCCCGTATCAACCGCGAAGACCGTGTCCTCAGACGGAATTTTGTATACAGGCGACCTTGGTTGGAAGGACGACCGTGGTCTCCATTTCTCCGGGCGCGCCAAATGGGTCATCAAACCTGCCGGATATCAGGTCTTTCCAGCCGACGTCGAGCAGCACATCTGTACCCTTCAAGAGAAGGTCGCGAGTTGCGGCGTGGTCGGCGTGGAGCATCGACTTCTTTCGGAAGCCATCGTCGCATTTGTGGAGAAAAAGCCCGCCGCCGACCTGACAGCCGCGGAACTCAGGAAGCACGTGCGCATCCTGCCATCGTACATGCGGCCGCTACATTACGTCATTCTCGATCCGGGGCAGATGCATTTTAACCGCGTCGCCAAGATCGATTACCTCCGCCTGAGCGATTTGGCGCGCCAGGAAGTAGACCGGCTGCGTGCCGCAGGACGCTGGGACAGGTGAGTCCAACCGAGCGGAAATCACTCAGAAATAGCGTGTTTCTACCCTATAATCAATGAGCAGTCACCTTCACGTATGGATGGTCCGACGAGGCGACAGGCGACCTCGCCGAACTAATGGATCGTCCTGCGTGACGGACTAAGTTGTGAGGCTAAATGGGATATGTGATCGAGTGCCATCATTTCCATAAAGCCACAAGCATTTGATGTCGATGCATGAATCTGGTCAGCGAGGTGCGTATGCGTCCGTGCAATGCAAGGTCAATCAGAGTTCTGTTGGAAAGCATGATTATTGCGATGGTCTTTAGCTCAGCCATGCTCGCCGGTTCGTGGCAGCAGACTCAGCAGAATCCCCCGCAGAAACCCCCACCGAACGTGCCGCAGCAGGTTGCGCCACCGCCTCCTCCTGGTCAAAGGCCGTCTGGCCCACCTGCCAGCCCTCCTGAAGTCAAGAAGATCAGCGACACTCTTCTCCAGCTGGGGAATATTTTGGTGGACACCCAAAAAAAGGAAGTCACGGTTTCCGGGCAGATGCTGGCGGATCGGACGCTGGAGTTTCTCGCATCCCAAAAGGCGGGCTACAAGCTGTATGAAAGTGCCATGGAACTGGATACGGATGCGGTATCGTTCAATCTTGCTCTTATTCTGATCGGTCTCCAGAAATCCAACGCGGTGGTGCCCAAAGGCCACTTCGATCCGGCCCAGGCCGCAGGCGACCCGGTGGAGATTTGGGTGGAATGGGGCAGCGGTGATTCCCTTCGTAAAGTGCGCGGCGAAGAGCTGCTCTATGATTTACGAGCCAACCAGGTTCCCCAAACGGGAGGATGGGTGTACACGGGCTCAACCGTATTGCCGGATGGGAGGTATATGGCAGAGATGGACGGTGTGCTGATCGGCTTCGTCCATGATCCAGCCTCTCTCATCGAAAACTCCCTCGGTGCTGGAATGGGCGCATATGGCTCCATCCATATCAATCCGAACCTCAAAATTGCGGGTGGAACTCCTTTGAAACTTACGGTAAAGGCGATCCCCAAAAAGAATCCGGAATGATCTCAGAATCTATGATCACGCTCTCGACGGACCAGAGGTTTGGCCGAAAAGGCAAGCACAGGCTCATTCTTATTTCGGCGCTTTACCTCCTCCTGTGTTCTGCCGCAGCGATCGGACTTGCCGCTTCTGCGAGGGATAAGTTCAGCGTCGAGCGCGCGCCGGTGGTTGCCTTGTTCATGAGTTCGGCCGTGCTGATTCTCATTTTTATTCCGCTTTGGGGAGTTGATCGGGGAATCCTGTGGAAGCGTTCGATCAGGCGGCAACCTGTTGCGGCAGAATTCCCGCGGAATGCACTCGCACAGTGGACTCTTTCCGTTCGGCCCGCGCTCATCTTCTGCACCGTTCCCTGCGCGGCCGCGCTGATCGCGCGTGTGCTCTTCGGCGGTATCCCGCTCTCGGACCTCTTGCCCACGTCATTCCTGGTCCTGTCGTTCGCAGCGTGCGCGCTCGTCCTGGGTCTCTATTGTCTGCTTGTTTGCAGATGTCCCTATTCCTCGGCGGGATTGGCGCTTCTGATCATTGTTTTTGTATGTGCAGAGCCCGTCTGGATTGGCCCGGCAATCGAGTCCACTTCCCATGCATCTGCGCTGATCCAAGGCTCCCTGCTGATCAACCCTTTCGTCGGCATGGCTTCGGCGCTGCATTTCGATCTATTCAGAACCGAGCCGTTCTATCAAATCTGCCCGATTGGCCAGCGACGGTTCTATTACCCTTCCTGGTATTCCGTGGCTTTCTTGTATCTACTTGTTTCATCGTTTTTGTATTGGCGATCGCGAGTGCGTCTTTTCAAAATGGCGATGCCTTCCACTTGACCGAAAGGAGCTTTGTACATGCGTTCCCGACCTATACTTGTATGCTTGGTAGTTCTTCTGGCGTTATGCCTGCCATTAATGGTGATGTCGCAGCAGAAGACTGCCGCGGCGCCGCAAAAGGCTGCCGCTCCTGCTCAGAAGTCCGCAGCTTCTCCTTCGGGCCAGATCACGCCCCAGATGCGCAAGGATCTTGAAGCTGCCATCGAGCGCGGTGTTGTCTACTTGCTAAAAAATCAGAAAGCCGACGGGAATTGGGAAAACCATTCCGGCATTTCTTCCTTAGCTGCCACAGCCATATTGAAGCAGCCGGGAGCGGCTCATAAAGATGCTCCTGAAGTCAAGAAGGGACTCGCTTATTTAGTGAAACAGGCGAAGCCGGACGGCGGAATCTATCAAACAGACCATGAGAACTACAATACGGCAGTGGCCGTCATGGCTTTGGCCGCTGCAGGCAATCCTGAGTATAAGACCTTGATTCAAAAGGGTCAGAAGTACATGGCCGGCATACAGATCGGCGCCGACGGCAAGACTCCCAAGACCGACAAGAACTACGGCGGAATCGGGTACAACGGCGAAGGCCGCGCAGATTTGCCCAACCTGCAGTATGCGATGGAGGCATTGAAGGCTTCCGGGCTTTCAGACAGCGATCCGATCTGGCAACGTGCAATCACATTCATTCAGCGCGTGCAGAACCGCAGTGAATCGAACGACCAGTCCTATACGGCAAATGATGGCGGATTTGCCTATGGCCCGGGTCTGGGTTGGGAAGGCACGGGAACAACATCTTTCGGCAGCGCGACCTATGAAGGATTGCTCAGCTATATTTATACCAACGTGAAAAAAGGCGATCCGCGCGTCGAAGCGGCCGTGAATTGGATCAAGGAACACTACACGGTGGATGAGAATCCCGGCGTAGGTCAAAAGACTGTCTACTATTATTATATGATCTTTGCCAAGGCGCTCAGGGCCTATGGCGATCCAGTAATCACGGATGCCAAGGGTCTAAAGCACAACTGGCGCTCGGAACTCGGAAAAAAGCTGATCGAGCTGCAGCATCCGGAAGGATTCTGGGTGAATCCCGATCCGACTGAATGGCAGGACAACAAAGTGCTGATTACGGCGTTCACTATCATAGCCCTGGAAAACGTCCTCCAGTACCGGATCACCACGGCGTAGGGCGTCTTCAGATCTGGGGTTCGTGGCGGTAAAACAGGCTAACGCCAGATTCCCGCAGAGAAGCGAAGACGCCCGACACCGCGAAAGAGTGGACGGAGTTCATGACTATTCGCCATGCGTCATTCCTCCTGTTTCTGTTGGTTTTCAGGGTGACGTGCGGCCAAACGAGCCTGGCGGCCATGACGCCCAAGGTTTTGCCCGACGATGCCGCCGCAACCGCTGCAGAAGTGCGGGGAAGCGCCACTGCAGGGTTTGGGGGATATTACAGAATCGGCAGATGTATGCCGATCAAGGTCCGTCTCGAAAACACAGGGAAGGATTTGGCAGGCGAAATCTCCGTTCGGGCCGGGAAGGATCTCTTCACGCAACCGATACTGCTTCCGGCACCTTCTCGCAAAGTCTTTAGCCTTTATGTTGTGCCGCCGAAGGATCTCCGCAACCTTGACGTCGAGGTGTACGCAAGCGGGCGGACTATCACCTTGCTGCATGTTTCCGTGCAGCGTCTCGCGGACGAGGAGACTCTGCATTTGATATCCACCTCGTTAGAGTCCGCCTATCCTGCGCCACGTGAGTCTGCGGATGCACAATCGATCGAACGGCGGGCGTTCCTGGACCCGGGCGATTTCCCAGAAAACTGGAGCGACTATGAAACCGTGGATGCCATCACGATCGATGCTGCCGATACCGTAAGACTCAATGAAGCGCAGCGGACAGCCCTGTCACGCTGGGTGTTGCTGGGAGGTAATGTAAACCTGGTGAGCGAGGATGGCACCGGCACTGCACGTTGGACCAATTCCGGCGCCTTGTCCAATAGGGATGCCAAAAACATCGCCGTGACTTCGCAGCAATCCACGACACGCGGCCTGGGTATATTTCGAACCATCCGCGATCTGACCCAACTGTCCGGCCCGACACCTGGAGCAGCCAGCGGCACAGAGCATATTTCCGTTCCGCTCTTGGATCAGGAAATATTTGAAAAACTCCGGGTCACGAATCCTGTTTCACACGCCTATCTCGGATGGTATACGGCTGCTTTTCTTCTGTTCTACGGGGCGGCGGTCGTACTCTGGCTATGGCCGAGGAGGGGGTCAGTCCCGGCAGGCAAATGGAAATTGCTGCCCGTGTCTGTCATCGCCTTTCTCTTCGCGTTCCTGTCTCCGGTCCTGGGATCTATCGCGAATGGCGGCGCAATCTTCGCGCGGCAAGTTTCCCTGATTCACGTGTTTCCCAATATCGCCGACGCTTTTTCAACGAATCAATCACTGGTTCTGTCGCCCCGCAGAGGCACGTTCCACCTGATTCCGGCCGTCCCCTCTGCGTATCTGGTGCAGCGTGAGTCGGGCGATCCGGGTAGGAACAGCGTTTACGAGTTTCGGATAAAAAATGCGCCCGCGGCACGAATCGAGATGAATCTCTGGGACACTCAGACCTTAAACATCGAAAGTTTCTCCGATCAAGGACTGATCCTCGCCCTGCAGAGGACAGATGAGCTGATTCTGTCAAACCGCTCAGGTTTCGCTCTGAAAGGCTGTACTCTTGTCCGGCGGGGAGCCAGCAGCCGCCTGGGAGACATCCTGCCAAAACACGAAATCCGGTTGGTCCGTCAGTCGATAGGAGGAAGTGACCCAGCGGATGCCGGATTCATTCCGGGCATTCTGTATCGAGTTGTGGCAGCTTACCAGAACGAGATTGATATAGGGACTATCGGTGATTGCATAGTTTGCGGTTTGGATGGTTTGGTTCCTGGCCTGACAAGTCAGGATGACCGTCTGACTTGGGACGGCGCAACCGCTGTGATTTTTCATCTGGGACCGCAGTGGGACGACAAGGGAGATTCCAACCAGAAATGATCTCGATCCGAGGGCTCTCCAAGGTTTTTGACAAAACAGCCGCGCTGTCGGATGTCGACCTGACCGTTGCACGAGGCAGAATCTTCGGCTTGGCAGGCACGAATGGATCCGGCAGGACCACCCTGCTCGAGATTCTCGCGACCCTGCGGAAGCCAACCGCCGGGTCCGTGGAGATTGACGGGATCGACGCCATCCGATCCCCCTTCGAGGCGCGATCCAGGATCGGGTACGTGTCCGATCACCATGACTTCCATGTTACTCTGACCGTAAGAGAGTATCTCGATTTCCTCCGGGCGTGCAGGAATGTTAGTTCGAGCTCCGACAACAGCGCGCTCCCGGCGGACGAATGGCTGAATGGTTTGAAAATGGATGCCCCCATCGGTTCGCTGTCGCGTGGTTTGAAGCAACAGCTGGCATGGGCGGCTGCCCTCATTCATGCGCCCGTCGTTCTTTTTCTCGATGAACCCATGAATGACCTCGATCCCATTGCCGCCGCTGGTTGCGCCGAGGCGATGAAGGAAATGAGAAGCCGCGGCGGCACTGTGGTTATGGCAAGCAATCGAACCGCCGATCTGCAAGACCTGTGTGACGAGGTTGGTTTTTTGCACAGGGGCCGTCTCTTGCAGGTCATGAGGGTGGGAGGCCTCAGTCTGAATCTTCTCGAGATTTTGAAGAGCCTTCTCGCGCGGCAGGAAGGTTCTGATGGGATTGTACCGGAGGCTATGGACGAGATCCGCATCGGAGGGACGCTGACATGATGGGCGCCCTGATTGCGACAGACATGCGCCTGATTGCGCGAGATCGTGGGCTACGCGTGGTTATTTTCGGCTACCTGTTTGTGTTCCTGACGGCAAGCATGCTGCAATGCCTGGGTATGTTTTCTTCAGGAAATCTGAGTCTGAATGCCGGATCGTTATTCACAAGTCTTGCGGCCTTGCAGGCGGCCCTGCTGGGTGGTATCACTCCGTGGCTGATATTGCACACATCTGGACAGGAATGCGAGGTCAGTCCAGTGAGGTGGATCGCGGGCGCTTCTGTCTCGCCCAAGCACTTCCTGCTTGGGAGAATCGTTTCGCTCGGCATTTGTTTCGCCGAGATATTGAGCCTGTCATTGCCTGTCTTTATGCTGGTGTGGCTGTTTGGAGCCACGAGCTTTCTGCAGATTGTCTGGTCGCTTGCCGATACCTACACGTTTCTAATGACACTTATGCTGTTCGTGCTATTGATCGGCATCGGCGGCGTACATTGGGCCGTTTCCTGGATTCTGTCTTACCTCGGGCTGGCCGTACTTGGATTGGCATGGATAGGGATGATTTCCGCGATCGACCATGCTTCGATCACGCTTGTTTTTTTATTGTTGCTCGTGCTTTTGGGGTCGCTTCTGTTGCTGGGCGGCAGCAAAAAACTGACGTACATCAGAGAAGCTGCAGGACAGTGAGAAGGATAGGCATGAACGGCCGGTTTTCAGATATGGATCCAATGTCCGATGCGGGCTGGATCTCAGCGAAGCTGAACGCGGTGCGCCGGAGACTGTTTCTGGTGCTCTTTGCCAATTCCCTCTGCATGGCAGCGTGCGGTCTGGTTTTCCTGTGGGTTTTGTTCAGCGTCTTTTTTCATGCTCGTTTGGACCGGCCTCCGCTGATTGTGGCAGGTTGGGCGTTGTGTACATGCGTATTTGCCGCGGCGCTCATGTCTTTTTTCAGGGCGCCGTCCGCGAAGGAAGGCGCGAAATTCCTGGACAGCAGGCTGAAGCTTGAGCAGCGTATTGAGACTGCGTATGAGTGCCTGGCTCCCAAGGAGGAGATAGATCGGCTGCTCTTGAGAGACGCAAGGCTGCGACTGGTCCACTTTCGTCCCTCGGCCGTGGCGCCGATGAGATTAGGCGGCGCGACCAAGATGGTCATGTGCGTAGGATTGATTGCTTGTGCCAGCCTTGCCCTGGTTCAGATTCTGAACGGGTGGAATCGCCTGGCCCGTCGGGATGTCGGGAATCCTGGACCGCTTATCGGGCAGGCATCCAACCAAGCTCAGAATAAGGATCAGGCGGCGCAGTCGAAGAATGGCTTTATGCGCCCTGTGCAGCAATCGGCGGCGCCTGGAATAATCAACACGCAGCCGGACTCAGGGCCTGCACGGAAGAACGCAAGACCCGCGCCTTCTTCGGCTGACACGGCAGCGCCACCGGCGGGGGCGCAGGCAGGTTCGGCGCAAGGCGCGGCGGAATCGCCTGTGATTCCTCAGACGTCCGTGCAGAGCAATCCCGCGACATCCAAGCCGGCGCCCTCCGCCATGCCTACGCAACCAGGCCCGCCAGGCACGGCACGACCGTCACCATTCGCGTCGCAATCAGCCGGCACCGCCTCAACCAGTGTCGGGACGGCGTCCATTCCCGGAGCTGCAAGCATCCGCGCGCTTGAACGGCGCGCGAACAGCCAATCTGCCGGGGCGCCTTCCGCGCCCGATGCCCGCGGCGATGCCGGCGTGGCGGGAGCGGCCCGGGGGCAGGCAATGCCGTCAGTGCAGGCTGCGCTGTCCAAGAGCGATGCTGCCTTTCTGGCGCGGTTTGCAGGCCAGTACCAGGCCAATGTGCTGGCCGCTGAGAAGGCGCTGGCGAAGGATACGATCCCGGCGGGCTTCCGAAAATATATCGCCGCGTATTTTGCGGCGATTCATCCATAGGATCCGATCAGCATGAAAACCCTGCAAGAGCAATTCAGCGCCTTTACCGAATTGCATAGTCGCCTCAAAGACGAAGTGAGCAAGGCGTTTGTCGGCCAGTCGAAACTGGTCGAGCACCTGCTGATCTGCTTGTTCTGCAACGGACACGCACTGCTGGAAGGTCTTCCTGGATTAGGCAAGACGATGCTCGTCAAGACGCTCAGCGAAGCTCTGGACCTTCGGTTTTCCCGGATTCAGTGCACCCCGGATCTGATGCCTGCCGACGTCATCGGCACCACCATGCTGATCGAAGATGCACGGGGCATTCAACGCTTCGAGTTCCAGCGAGGCCCGCTTTTCGGCAATATTGTGCTGGTGGATGAAATCAATCGCACGACGCCCAAGACTCAGTCCGCCTTCCTCGAAGCAATGCAGGAACAGAAAGTGACGGTTCTTGGCACCAATCACCCTCTGGAAATGCCTTTTCTCCTGTTGGCGACGCAGAATCCGATAGAATTGGAAGGGACCTATCCGCTGCCCGAAGCTCAACTGGATCGATTCTTTTTCAAGCTGAAGGTTGCATACCCAACCCTGGATGAACTGTCTCGTATCGTTGACCTCACTACCACGGAAACCTCTCCCAAGATCGAGCGTGTTTGCAGCCGCGACGAATTGAGGGAGATGATGTCGCTGGTAAAAAAAGTGAAAATTGCCGAGGACGTGAAGCGCTATGCCTTGAGGGTGACACTCGCGACGCATCCGGATTCAGCGGAAGCCACCGACCGGGTGCGCCGCTACGTAAGTTACGGTACAAGTCCGCGCGCCGCGCAGAGCATGATCCTGGCAGCGAAGGTGAAAGCCCTGTCCTCGGGCAGATACAATGTTTCTATAGACGATCTGCGCGAGATCGCTCCTCCCGCGTTGCGCCACCGCATTCTGCTCAACTTCGAGGGTGAAGTCGCCAAAGTCACTGCCGACGATATCGTCAGCGATGTGCTGACACAAATACGACCCACATGACAGGCGCCACATTGCCGGAGAGCTCCAAAGAGCTGCTGCGGAAACACGCCCATATTCTCGACAGGATGGAGTTTGTCTCGAGGACGCCAGGCATGATTCTGGGAGCAGGGCGGCGGCCCGGGACGGCCACCGGTTACAGTGTGGACTTTGCGGACTATCGCAAGTACAACTACGGCGACGATGTCCGATATATCGACTGGAGCATTTATGCGCGGCTGAAAAAGCTCTTTTTGCGCCAGTATCGCGCCGAAGCGGAGCTCGCGATACATCTCCTGCTGGATACCAGCAATTCCATGAGCTTCGGGCTTCTCCCCAAGCTGGAATTCGCGCGCAAGCTCGCCGCCATATTCGCTTACGTGGGCCTGAGCGGACAGGATCGCGTCGGCATCGCGACCTTCTCCAGCGATCTTCACAGCGTGATCACCCCGCAGCGCGGCTCGCAGCAGTTGATGCATCTGCTCCGGTTGCTCGACGGCATAGCGGCAGCGGGTGTCTCCGATTTTGAGCAGGCGTTCAAATCCTACGCCGCGCGTGCCTCGACTCGAGGCCTGCTGGTTGTGCTGTCGGATTGCTTCTGCAGCGCGGGATATCAGGATGCTTTGCGCTGCCTCGCGTTTGCGGGTTTTGAGGTAATAGTCATCCGCATTCTTTCAGACGAAGAGCTGAATCCGGATCTTGATGAAGAAGTCGAACTGCGGGATCTTGAGCACGCGGACATGCGTGGACCCACGGTAAGCAGCGGCGCTGTTGCCGCCTACATGCAGAGTATGAACACCCATGCGCGCGATCTCGCCGCCTTTTGCATGCGCGAAGGATTTCCCTACGTGGAAACAACATCTTCGCTTTCGTTCGAAGAATTGATCATACGTTTGCTGCGGGCCGGCATCTGGCGCAGCCATTGAGTGGGGCTCGAACATGACGCTGTTGAACCCGATCGCCCTGCTTTATTCCCTATTGGTCGGCGTACTCCTCCTCATTCATTTTTATCGCCGGTCCCGGAGAGTGTACTGGGTCTCAAACCTGCAGCTTTGGAGCTCTCCAGGCGCCACCAGGGAGGTGCGCCCCGTCCTGCAAAGGATCAAGAGAAACCTGCTTTTGATCCTGCAGGTTCTTTTCATGCTGGCAGGCGTCCTGGCACTGTCCCGCCCTGCAATCCACCTCTGGACCTCCGCGCCACGGCCGATCGTGTTTGTGCTCGATTGCTCGGCCAGCATGGGTGCGCGAGAAGGAGGGAAGACCCGATTCGATCTTGCACGCGCCAAGGCCGCGGCTCTCCTGGATCAGGTGGAAAACAACGATCGCGTCTTTATCGTTCAGGCGCGCGCACAACCTCGCATCGACAGCTATCCGGGCGCCGAAAAGAACGCGCTGCTGCGGGCATTGGCTTCGATAACGGTCACGCAGGCGCCGGCGGATGTTTACGGAGCCGTGATCCTGGGCCTATCCGCCATCCCCAAATCGGAACCGTACGAGGTGTTCGTCTTCAGTGACGGAACCCAGGCGGCGCTGCTCCCAGAGTCATTGTTGTCCGAGAGGATCCATTACATCCAGACGGGAAATGCCGGCAACAACGTAGGCATCAGCCGGCTGGCAGTGCGCAGCAATCCATTCAGCGCGTACGATCAGGAGATCTTTGTTGAGATTGCCAACTTCTCAGAGCGCGCCCAGGCATTTGAGCTCGAGCTGTCCCTCGAAGGTTCCCTTCTGAGGCGAGAGGCGGTCACTCTCAGCGCGCAGGAACACAAGTCCTTTACGGCTGAAGTTCTCCCCGGCAGCTCGGGAGTTCTCAAGGCGAGCATCGATGTCAGGGACGATCTGGACGCGGACAACCAGGCGTACGCCGTGATTTACCCTCGGACTATTTCGGTGCTGCTTGGGACTGTAGGAAACGTCTTTCTCGAAAAGGCATTGCAGGTAAATCCCGAGGTAAAGCTTTCGATAAAGCGGCCTGCTGAATGCTCCGCCGCCGAATTGCGGAAGCCATATGACGTAATCGTCCTGGACGGTTTCAAGCCGCTAGATCTGCCTCCGGGAAACTACCTGATCCTGGGCAATCCGGCCGGCGCAGCGGCCGAATCCAAATTGGCCTTACGAAACGTTCGCGATCTGGTTCTGCCCCATCCGGAACATCCGATCGCCGCTTTTGTCGATCCCGCCAACATCGTTATCGACGAAGCCGTGCCTCTCCCGGCGCCGGCTTTGGGTACCGTCCTGATCGAAGGCATGGGGAAGCCGCTGTTGACGGCATCCGAAGAGGGCGCGTCCAGAACCGTAAACCTCGGTTTCGATATTCGAGCCTCGAACCTGCCGCTCACGGTTTCCTTTCCCGTTTTGATTTCGAACATCGTGAACTGGCTGAGCGGCGCTCCGGGAGATCCCGGCAACCAGGTTGAGGCCGGCTCACCATTGCGTTGGCTCGTACCCAATGGCGGCAGTGCGTCCGAAGCCGCCATAACGATTCCGCAAGGAGGCGTAGTCGCGGCCCCCATTACCCATAGTGTCTTATCGTTTTCCGGGACGGAGGCCACGGGAATCTACACGGTGCGCTGCGGCGAGTTTATAGGGAGGTTTGCGGTAAACCTATTCAGCGACGCGGAGTCGAGGATCGCCCCTCGATCCAGGGATCAGAGTGCCAATGCAAACATCGTCATGACGGCGACACTGGCGAGGAGTGGCTCCGAAATCTGGCGTCTGGTTCTCTGCGCCGCGCTCGCAATCCTGGTTTTGGAGTTGCTCCTTTCCTACGCCGCCGGCAAACGCTCTGCGTCCCCGCCTCGGTTTCCGGTGCTGCGCGCAATTACGCTTGCGCTGATCGTTTTTGCCCTGAGCGGCGTACAGGTGCGGCTCGGAAGGCGGCACTCAGCTTTGGTATTCGTTTTCGACCGATCCGATAGTGTCTCGCGGAAGGAGGAATCGGCTGCGCTGGATTGCATTAACCGGACGGCCCAGAAGATGGCGCCGGAAGATGAAGCCGGAGTCGTAGTCTTTGGAAAAGAAGCGCTTATTGAGCAGCCACTCCGGCATAACCTGGTCGTTTCTGAAATCCAGTCGACTCCGGGCACAGCCAGCACCAACGTGGCCCGAGGCCTGAGTCTGGCGCGCACGATGCTCGCTGGGAGGCCAGATGCTTCCAAGCACATCATCCTCCTGTCGGACGGCAATCAAAACGCGGGTGACGCCCTGCAGGAAGCCGCACTGGCCGCTGCTCAGGGAATCACTATCGACGCTCTTCCGCTGGGCACAGCGGCGGAAGTTGACGGGCGCAGGCTGTTTCTGGATGAGGTGTCCGGACCTGACCGTGTCAGACTTGGCGAACCGTTCAATATCCGGATTGCTTTGCGAGCCGGCGAAGGCGCGCGCGTGCAGCTCAAACTCTATCGCGATGCCGCCCTGATCGCAGAACGAAGCGAAACCATGGGCGCCTCCGGGTCGGGAGCATTTCAAATCGAGGAGCGGCTCTCGAGTCCGGGTCTTCACCAGTATCGCGTCACGGTCCAGAATGGTGACGACGCCTTTTCCAGCGACAGCGATGAGGCCGGGCTTGCGGTATATTCCTTTGGAAGGACCAGGGTCCTGCATCTGTCTCTGAACCCCGCACCATATCTAGATGCGATTTTGCGGCGCCAGGGTTTTGATGTCGTAGCAAGTGTTCCCGGCTCGGCGCCAAAGACTCTACAGGAAGCTGAACCCTATGATGCCGTCATTCTCGACGACGCCCCGGCCGGAACGTTCACGGACGATCAGTTGCGCGTGCTTGCCGACTATGTGGAGAAGTCGGGCGGAGGCTTGATCATGACGGGCGGCGGCGCCAGCTTTGGTCCGGGAGGTTTCTCCGGCACTCCCGTGGAACGCGTCCTGCCCGTTGAAATGGCGCTCAGGAAACGAGAGAAAAAGCCGGCGCTCTCGGTTGTCCTGGTGATTGACAAGTCCGGCAGCATGGGAATGGAGCAGCGCAAAGTCTCCAAGCTCGACATGGCCAAGGATGCGGTGCTGCGGCTTTCAGATTTGCTGACGCCCGAGGATGCGCTCGGAATCATCGCTTTCGACCAGGCTCCGCAAGAGGTTGTGCCGCTGCGCCAGGGCATCGATCGGAGCGCTATCGATGCAAGCCTGCGCCGGCTGGCCGCGGGAGGCGGAACTGCGATCCTGCCGGCCGTGCAAATGGCGTATCAATGGCTCAGAACCTCGGTGGCGGAAAAAAAATACGTGCTGCTTCTCTCGGATGGACAGGCGCAACCCGGTGAGCGCAAGCCGCTGCTCGACATTGTGTCCGGATCGCCAATCATGCTGTCGGCGGTCGGCATCGGCGCCGACGTTGATCAGGATTTCATGAAACAGCTTGCTCAGAGTTCGCATGGACGTTCCTATTTCACGCAATCGGGGACGGATCTGCCGGACATTTTCAAGCGGGAAGCCATTTTGATTTCTGGAAACTGGCTTGTCGACCGGCATTTCAAGCCGAAACAGACAGCGGACCATGAAATCCTCAGGAATTTAAGACAGGCGGGGTACCCAGAACACTCCGGCTACGTTGCGCTTACCCCGAAGAAACTGGTAGATATTCCTCTGACC
>Ga0182021_10004164_pt1 | contig 16964 bp, 13 predicted proteins | sample 612E3MmetaG_FD_120493 | JGI IMG/M metagenome (GOLD analysis project Ga0182021, IMG submission 120493) | Permafrost microbial communities from Stordalen Mire, Sweden - 612E3M metaG (Illumina Assembly) | ecosystem: Environmental > Terrestrial > Soil > Wetlands > Permafrost | place: Sweden...
AGAATCGTATTCTCCGGAAAGCGTCCGTTCATGGCCCGCTGGAAGGCGTCGACGTCGTAGATTCCCTTCCCGATGAAGGAGCCTTCGCTGAAGAAATCCTGATAGACGTCGGAAACCGCCCGCGTGTACGGATCGATTCCCGCGCTGCTGGCAAACAGCCGGACGAACCAGGATCGCCGGGAGCCGGGCAAGCTCACCCCGACCCGCGGCTGCAGAATGCCATAGCCTTCATTGACGATTCCGCGCACCGGATCGAATTCCGGCCGGTTCAGCCGATGGGCCATCGTTCCGACGAGCTGACGGGCGGCTTCGCGGGGAAGCAGGGTGTCGGTGTCGAGGGTGATGACATACTTGATGGCCGGCAGGATGGCGGTCTCCCCCACGATCTCGGAGAAGCGACCGCGCGCACCGCCCCGGAGGAGCGCATTGAACTCCGCGAGCTTGCCGCGCTTGCGCTCATAACCCATCCACCGTCCTTCGCCCGCGTTCCAGCGGCGCGGGCGGTGAAACAGGAAGAAGAGGGTCTGGCTCTCGCTGCGGTATCTTCGGTTCAGCGTCTCGACTCCCGCCCGCGCGCGATCGAGCAGTGGTTGATCCGCCGGCTGGGTTTCCTCTGGCGCGTCGCGAAAATCCGTCAGCAGGGCGAAGTGCAGGTGCGGATCCCGATTCGAGAGATGGTGGATCTCCAGGGTCTCGATGAGGCGGTCGATGCCGGCCAGGCTCGTGAGCATCGTGGGAACGACCACCATGGTGCGGCACTCGGGAGCGATGCCGGCGGAGTAATCCAGGCGCGGGAGCAGGCGGGGTTTCACCAGCAGCGTGGACAGCCAGTTCATCAGCGCGACCGCCAGCTGGCTGCCACAAATGAGGAAAACCAACGCGAACAAAATAAGCCTTCCGCCATGGACGTCGAACGCCTGGACCTGCCGGAGGAACCCGATGGTCAGGAGGAAGGTGACCGCCCCGATTCCGCCCGCATAAAGCGCAAGTGGATAGCGGTGAATTCCCCGTTCGAGCACCGTCCGCCATTGCCACCCCACCTTCGCGCCGCGCTCCAGCACCGGCAGGCCTTTGTCGATCAGGTAGAAACCGACATGAGCCGTCCGGTCTTCCGTGCCCTTTTGACGGAGACCATCGGCGGCCAGATCGACGGCCAGTTGGGCGACCTCTGTTGCCGAGAGGCGGCCGTGCCGCGCGATCGCTTCGACCGAGTGGCGGTAGCGATCGCGGGTGGAGAAGTCCATGCCGCGGTAGACGTCGGCCGGGTCGGAGCACAAGATCTCCTCGACCAGGCTCAGGCTCTCCACAAACTCCTTCCAGTCCATCGCACTCAGGAAACGGAGACTGGCGATGCTGTGGCTGACCGAGACCTGGTCGGCCGCCTGATTCTGGCTCTCCAGGTGGACCAACTGTTCGATCGACGACCCCTGTTCAACGAGCCGCTGTTCCAGCCAGCTGCGCGCGAGATGCAGCACGGGACTTTGCCGCGACAGGCGCTGGCAGAATTCCGCGACGAAGGAACTGGAGGTGGGGAGGTCGGATCTCGCCATGTCGGCCACCACGATGACGAGGTGCGACGGGCTCTTCTCGGCCATGTCCTGCAGCCGATCCACCCACGAGTCCGCCAGATCGCGATCCTCCCGGGCAATGGTCAGCCGGGTCGTGATGCGCTGCAGGTTTTCAATCAACCCCAGGCGCAACATGATGGGGATGGCCCACAACTCGCCCAGTTTCAGGGAAACCACCGCTTGATAGGCGGCGATGAAAGCGCTGAGCGGTTTCGCATCAATCTGGGCGTCCACATGCGAGATCAACTCCAGCACGATGTCGTAGACGCGCGGAAGCCCGGCCGACGGGCTGTTCAAGAGGCGGGGCAGTTCCCGGCTATAGCCGCGCGGCAGATGCCGCCTGGCCATCTGGATCTGCTCCTCGATCAGATAGAAGTTGTCGAGCAGCCATTCGGCGGCGGGGGTGACGCGCCGGCTGGGGTTTACGGCGAGGGTCGCGCGATTGAAGGCCCGGAGACCTTGCTCGTTTTTTTCCAATCGAGCCAGCAGGCGGTTGGAGCTGTGTTTTGGGAGGAGCCGGTGGTCTGCCGCCAGCGCCCGGGCATGGCGCGCGAGTTGTTCAACGCTGAAGAGCTCGGCCCGCAACGGGGGCTCGCTCGCGCGCGGGTGCGTCTGCCTGGCCACCCAGGTCTGCCAGCGTAACGAAAGAGCCTGCATATTGTTTTTAGCGTACGACTGCGATTCCAGTCCCGGACCGCTCCGGAGGGCGCCGTCCGGTGGTTCCGCCACTGAATCCGGCCGATCGCGAGCTCAGCCGGTCCAGGCGCCGGGGGTGCAAATCACCCCGGTGGCGCCGGGTTTCCGGGTTCCCTGGAAATGGCAGAAGCCGATGAAGAAGATGAGTTCGCGCGGAGATCCTAGTATGAATTTAGCGTGATGGTGCACTATAGTTCAGAAAGGCGGTATGGGGTGTTATTCCCGTGCGATTATTGCGTGACAACGTGGCCCACCTCTTTCGATCCGCGGCCGGACTCGGATCCAATGGCGGCGCCGGTTGCCTCTCCCATGGGGTGAACACCCACTGGCGATGGTCGACGAGCCGGCATAGCCTCAATCCGCTGAATTTTGCGACACGCAGAACCGCCCGCGATGATCAACGCCGACCTATCCTATTCGGAACTGCGCTATCGCCGCCTGTTCGAGGCCGCGCGGGATGGAATCATTATCGTCGATCCAGCGACGCGGCAGATTGTCGATGTGAATCCGTTCCTGGCGAACCTGCTTGGTTACACCTGCGAGGACTTGATCGGCAAGGAGCTGTTCGAAATCGGGCTGCTCAAGGATGAGGCCGCCAGCCAGGCCGCTTTCCGGGAACTCCGGGCATCGGGCTACATCCGCTATGAGGATCTGCCGCTCGAGACCAAAGGCGGGCGCCGGGTCAACGTGGAGTTCGTGAGCAATCTTTACCAGGAAGGCGACCGGGAGGTCATCCAGTGCAATGTCCGGGACATTTCCGCCCGCAAGCTGGCGGACGCCGCGTTGCGCCAAAGCGAGGAGCGCTTCAAGCTCGTCGCCCGCGCCGTGAGCGACGTGATCTGGGACTGGAATCTGGTGACCGACCAGCTCTGGTGGAGCGACGGTTTCACGACCACTTTCGGGTACAGCGGCGATGAGATCGGGCCCGGACTCGAATCATGGACGAGCCGCATTCATCCCGACGAGCTCCATCGGGTCGTCGATGGCCTCCATCAGGCCGTCGACAGCGGCGCGGAATCCTGGGCGGCGGAATATCGCTTCCGGTGCAAGGCCGGCAGTTATGCCTTCGTGCAGGATCGCGGCTACATTCTTCGCGACCCGTCGGGCAAGGGCATCCGCATGGTCGGCGGCATGCGCGACCTTACGGAGGAAAAGGGGAGGGCGTCCCACCAACTGCGCGCCCAGCGCATGGAGAGCATTGGGACGCTCGCCGGCGGCATCGCCCACGACCTGAACAATGTGCTCACCCCGATCATGATGTCGATCGAGCTGCTGCGATCTGGCGCGGACGACGATCCGGTTCGCGGCAAGATTCTCGACACCATTCAATCGAGCTGCGGGCGCGGGGCCGCCTTGTTGCGCCAAGTGCTTGCTTTCGCCCGGGGCGTTGACGGCCAGCGGGTCGCCATCCGGGCGCGAAACCTGATCGATGATCTCAAGGGAATGATCCGCGAGACTCTGCCCCGTAACATCACGATAGTGACCGACCTGCCCGACGGGCTTTGGCCCCTCACAGGCGACCCTAGCCAGCTCCACCAAGTGCTGCTCAACCTCGTGGTCAACGCCCGCGATGCCATGCCCGGTGGCGGGACGCTGACGGTGGCCGTGAGCAATGTCACTCTCGACGCCCACTGTGCCGACACCAGACCGGAAGCGAAAGCTGGCCCATATTCATTGCTTCGGGTCACTGATACCGGCGAAGGCATCCCGCCAGAAATCCGGGAGCGGATCTTCGAGCCATTCTTTACGACCAAGGAGGTCGGAAAAGGCACGGGCCTCGGTCTCGCGACCGTCCACGCCATCGTCAAGAGCCATGGCGGCTTCGTAACGGTTGAAAGTGAGGTCGGCTTGGGCACGACCTTCAAAGTCTATCTGCCGGCCAAGCCGGCCCAATTGGCGGCGGAAACCGCGCGACCGAAACCGGCTGACCCGCCGCGCGGCCGGAACGAACTCGTGCTGGTGGTCGACGACGAGGCTTCGATCCGCGACATTTCCAAGCAAACGCTGGAGACCTTTGGTTATCGCGTGATCACCGCCGGTGACGGCGCGGAGGCTGTCGCCCTCTACGCCAAGCAGGCCCGGCAGATTGGCGTCGTGATTATTGACGGGATGATGCCCATCATGGACGGTCCGGCGGCCATCCGGGCACTCATGCGCATAAATCCGTCGGTCCGGATCATTTCAGCCAGCGGCCTTGGGCAGACCGAGGATATCGTTCAATCCACGAGTGTTGGCGCGATGGATTTTCTGCCCAAGCCGTACCTCGCGGAGACCCTGCTCAAGCGGATCCGCGAAGTCCTTGACCGGCCGGCCGGCCCGCCAATGCGATTGTATCCCCCGAACCCGGCTCAACGCGGCCAGCAGTAGCCGAGGCCAAGCAGCAAGGGATCCGCGGTATCGCCGCCAGGCATCGACTGCGTGTCGCGGAAATAGTAGACACCAAGGCCAGGCGAGATGAGGTATCGGTCCTGGGGGAAGGGCAGGCGCCCCCAGGCCTCCCCCGCGGTGCCTTCCCTATGAGATGGCCCGGGCAGGTGGCCTTCAGTGATCTAGCCCGGACGGAGGGCGGGCCTGCCACGTTTGGTTGCGGCCACAAGGCCGCGGCGCGGAACATCCGGGCTAGCAGGAAAAGGCCGACCAACCTCCAGGCGCGGGAAAAGTCGGTCGTGGTATTTGCGAAATCGACCGGAGGACTACTGATCCTTCTTGTCGGCGTCTTTGGCGGGCTTTTGCTCGGTCACTTCTCTGGCCGCTGGCGGCTGCTCGGGCGCGGGCTTCGGCCCAGTCATCGCCACCGGTTGAGGCTCGGGTTTGGCCGGTTGCGGCATATCTGCCTTCAACACCGGCTTGGCCGCATGCTTGACCTCTGAATTGACCTCGGGCTTGGCTGCCGGTGGCGCCTGCGACTTGATCTCACGTTGGGCCTCCTGCGGCGCTTCGCGCCTGGCTTCGACCGCAGGGGCGACCTGCTTGTCTCGCTCGCTGCCCATTGTTTTTGGTGTTTCTTGCGCCATGTGCGGCTCACCTTGGGGACTTGCGATCCGGCTTCGCGCGTCGGCGGGGTGGACTTCGTTCCTCGCCGCCGGCGGCAACGGTGTTGGCGTTGAGACGGTGGGTTTCTCAATCTGACTCGACGCGCGCGGGGGAGGTGTGATCTCGGTCGGGTGAGGAAGCGACTGGACCGTTTTCTCTCGGGCTGGTGTCGGGGTCGGGTGTTTGGCGATGACCTTCGCTTCCGCTTTGCTGCGCAGGTCACGCGCCGGCGTCGCGGTTGCCCTTCGCCCGCTTGCCTTTTCGATGACGGCGGCGCCCGGACCCCGGTTGATCACGGTCTTTTCGATAAAAGAGCCATTCGCGTTGAACACGGTCGGGCGAACAGGTTCCAGGAACCGGCGTTCCTCGACGAAGACATACCCGCCTGGTGCGGCGCCTTTCCGGCTAACTTCCACGCCCCTTCCTGACGGACTCAACGGCGCCCAGCCGACGTATCCGCCGCCTTCCCGCCAGGAAACCCACGCGGGTGCCCATTCCGTCTGCGGCACCCAATACCAGCCATATTGCGGGCTCATATCCCAGCGGCCATAATGATACGTGGCCCAGCCCCACGGCTCATCACTCTCCCAGTACCAGCCGGCGTCGCTTTGTTGCCAGTAACCGTTCGAATAGGGACTCCACTCAGCGTCTACTCCGCCTGGAATCCAGCAGCGGCCGAAGGATCCGACCACTTCCCATCGACCGTACGGGCTCAGCGGCTCATAAAAATCGCTTTCGGTGCGAATTTCCGCGTGGGACCATTCAGACGTTTCGCTGTCGTGCGTTGGTTCTTGGCCGATGGCGCAGCCCGTCCAGGCTCCGACCGCGACCCCGCAGCAGACAATTCCGAGTTTCACCTCCAGGCGTTTGCTTGCATTCATAGAGTTTTCCGGCCGTTCACATTGTTGCGGTCGCGTCATGGTCGCCGACCAGCTTACGCTGGCGCGCAAGGCGGTTCAGTGTCCTGAGATGAATTGACCTCGTCTGACGAAGCCCGGTGATCACCGCCGCTGCCGGGGTGGGTAGAGGTAGAATCCAACCTCGGGTTGAACAGGTGGTCCACCATGCCAGCGGTGGCCATCCAACCAAGCGTCATCGGGGAACCACGGATCGTGCTGCGGTCCATAGTAGATCCCGGCGCCCGCGTTGCTATTTGTGGCGCAACTGCTCAGTCCGAATTGCAGGCCGGCCAGGAGGAAGGCGGCGAGAAGAGTTCTGCGGGTGGGCTTCATGGGCGATTGGCGGGATTGGCGTTGTCGACGTATTCCACCAAGCCGACGGTGCCGCCGGTCGAATCGGCGATGATGGCGAAGCGGCTCTCAAATGCGGCGGGACGAGGGGCCAGCAGGACCTCCCCGCCGAGCTTGACCGCCAGGGCGACGGTCTCGTCGATGCTCGTCACGCGGACGACACCGAGCCAGCCGGGTTTGGCGTCCTCGCGATCGGGGAGGGGGGCGATGCCGGCGCGCGCACAACCTCCACTCGAAAGCAAGAAATCCTTTTTCCTTTCGGTGCGCAGATCGGGCGCGACCTCATAGGCGATGACCTGCCGATAGAAGGCGGAGACGGCCGGCGGCTCCTTGACGAAAAGCTCGAACCAGTTCCATTCGCCGGGTTTTGGCTCGTCATCGGCGGGGTCGCCCGAAGTCGATTGGAGCAGGCCGACGGTCGAGCCTTCGTTGTCGGCGATGATCGCCTGGGCGCCGCGGTGTGGAAAATCGCGGGTGTCGGCGCGCACCTGGCCGCCGGCGTTCGCCACGACCTTCAGGACCGATGGAAGATCGATGACTGCGATGTACCCGATCCAGCGGGAGGGCCGTTGCGTGTTTGACGGTGGGCGCGGTGCCAGTCCTGCGACCGGCCGACTTCCCTTGCTGAACACCGTATAGGCCTTGCCGTTTTGGCTGATCGTGCCGGCCGTCCAGCCGAACAGGCCGGTGTAGAATTTGGTCGCGGCCACTGGGTCGGTCGTAAACAGATCAGCCCAGACGAACTTGCCGGGATGGCTTTCCCTGGTCGCGGGCTTGTTGAGCGGCGGGAACGCTGCAGCGCGAGCGGATGCGGGAAATCCGCTTTCCAGCATCGTGGTAACGGCGAGAAGAACGGCCAGTCGACGGACGGAAGGAATTATGTGCATAATGTGGGCAGCGAGCCGGTGGGCAGAGACGTTTCACCGGTTCGTCCTCCCATTTCCCCGGAAGATAGCCTTTCATTCCCAACGAGAATATGGGGTGTTACCCGCTCCGCGCGGTGTGAGACCATTTGGCGGCACGCCGGCGGAGATGCGATGAAGGCCGTTGCGAGTGGCCTTTTCGTGTCAGGCCCGGCGGCTTGGGGCGCGGGTTTTACCCCATGGAGTCGGCCGGGATCCTCCGGTAGAATCGCAGTCCAATGGATCCAATGGTCACCGGATCGACCCGTGCGTTGCTGCCGCGGTTGACGTTGTCCTTGCGCCCGCAGCGGATTCGCGGTAACTTTCCGGCACGCGGCTGGTTCTCGACGGTGATTGAGCTATCCTGTTAATTAGCATGCTTCCCCATCCCACACTCGCGGCCCACTACGCCACGCCCGAGGCCAAGCCCGAATTCGTCAACCGGTTGTTCGACAAGGGGGCGGAGCATTACGATTCCGTGGTGGACTGGGGCTTTCTTCGCAGCGGCGCCTCCTACCGGCGCCGGACCCTCCAGCAGCACGGCCTGCGGCCGCCAGATCACTTGCTCGATGTGGCCGCTGGCACCGGATTGGTGGCGGTGGAGGCGGCGAAGATCCTTGGCACGGCCGACAACATCACCTGCCTTGATCCGAGCGCAGGCATGCTGGCTGTCGCCCGGACCAAACTGGCGGCGCACTTTGTGTTGGGGCGGGCGGAACAAATGCCCCTGGCGGACAACTCCTATGACTTTCTCACCATGGGTTATGCATTGCGGCATGTGACCAGCCTAGAAGCGACCTTCCGGGAATTTCAACGCGTCCTGAAGCCCGGCGGGAAGCTGCTGATCCTCGAGGTCACGAAGCCCGCCGGCCGCATCCCCGCGTTCTGTTTCCGGCTCTATTTCGGACGCCTTTACCCGTTTCTCACCCGGCTGTTCACCCGCAGCCGCGATGCGCGCGACATGATGCGATACTATTGGGAAACGATGGATGCCTGTGTGCCACCGGCCTCCGTGCTCGAGGCCATGCGCTCGGTCGGTCTCGCCGAAGTTCGCCGCGACACGGTCCTCGGATTGTTCAGCGAATACACTGCGGTAAAAGCCATCTTGGCAGCCGGACCGGTTTCGCCCTAGAGTCTTTCCGTCACCTTTCCCCCAAGATTGCTATGGATTCCCCCGTATCCTCTGACTCTGGCAAGACTCATCACGAAACCGACCAGGCGGACCGGATCAAACACCTTTCCGGTGAGGCCCGGGCTGCCTTTCAGCGGTTTCAGGCCTCGGGCGACCCTGCCGGGCTCGACACGGTGATCTGCGCGATTCTGGCGGATTTCATGCCCCGTCGCTCTGCCGTTCCCCTGGCCGAGCGGTCCGGCAGCCTCCGGCTGATTGAGGATTTGGGCTTTGACTCGCTGGCGATCACCGAGGTGGTCTTCTTCGCCGAGGATTTGTTCGGCATTACCATTTCGAACGAGGAAATTGCCCAAGTGCGCACGCTCGACAACCTGCGTGGCTTCATCTGCCGCAAGGTGGCCGTAGGTGCGCCCCGCTGAACGCGGCCCAGCCCTGCATGCCCCCACTGCCCGTCATCACCGGCCTGGGCTTCATCACCAGCATCGGAAACGACCGCGCCACCGTGCTGCGCAGTCTGCGCGAATTGCGGCACGGCTTCGAATCAATTGAGTTCTTCGGCAACCCCAATCTCCCGGTGAAGGTCGCCGGGACGGTCAAGGGATTTGCTTTTCCGACCCCGAACTGGCGCGACTGGCGCTGGCCGGATCACTTTGCCGTCGATCGCGAGCTCCTGCGCGGTCTCGCGCCGCACGGCGTCTATGCGCTCTGCGCGCTGCAGCAGGCGCTCGCGGATGCGGGGCTCGAGCCTGCCGCGCTCGCCGGCGGGGAGACCGGGCTCTTCTGCGCCTCAGCGGGATCGCCGTTCCTCCTGGGCCATTTCCTCGACCAGATGCACGCCACGCGCGGCGAGCGGAGCAATCCGATGGGCATCATCTCCTCCATTGCCGGAACCCTGAATTTCAATCTCGCGGCGCACTTCAAGATTTCCGGCGCGGTATGTGGTTTTGTCTCGGCGTGCGCGTCATCGAGCCACGCGCTCGGTTATGCCATGGATGAGATTCGCCTGGGCCGGCAGCGGCGGATGCTCGTGGTTGGAGCGGAAGACCTGACCGCCGAGAGCATCGTCTCGTTCTCCAGCCTGCGCGCCCTCTCCAACAACCCGGACCCCGCGACGGCGTCGCGCCCGTTTGACCGGCGGCGCGACGGTTTTGTCGGCACCGGTGGAGCCGTCGCGCTGATTGTCGAAGACGCCGTGCTGGCCCGTCAACGCGGGGCGCGCATCTACGCCGAGCTCGTCGGCTGGGGCCAGGCGGGCGATGGCTATAGCGTCGCGACTTCCCATCCCGAGGGCGCCGGCCTTCGCGAAGCCATGCGCCGCACCCTCGCCGACGCTCGCGTCGATGCCCAGGCGGTCGCCTACGTCAATGCCCATGCCACCTCGACACCGGCGGGCGACCGCTCGGAAGCGCTCGCTCTGCACGCGGTGTTCACGAGCAGCGGGGCGAAGCCCAGGGTCAGCAGCACCAAGGCGCTCACCGGCCACGGTCTGTCGCTCGCGGGGGCGATGGAGGCGGCGTTTTGCGCGCTGGCCATTGCCGAGGGTTTCATCCCGGGCGCCGCCCACTTGGAGGAACCCGATCCTGTCTGTGACGGCCTGGATTTGCCGCGCAATTCGCTTGGCGAGGCCCCCGATCTCGTGCTCAACAATAGCAGTGGTTTCGGCGGCAGCAACGTCTGCCACCTCCTCCGCCGACCCGCCTGAGCACTCATGCCCGATATTTTTACTGACCGCCTCAAGGGATTGATTATCGCCACGCTCAAGCTCGAGGGCGTCCGGCCGGAAGATATTCCCGACGACGAAGCACTGATTGGGACGCCCCGCTTCGGGCTCGACTCGATCGACGCGCTGGAGCTCGTGCTGGCGATCGAAAAGGAGTTCGGCGTCAAGATCGGTAGCAGCGAGGAATCGCGCCTGGCTCTCGGCAGCGTCAACACCCTCGCGGCCTACCTCCGCTCACATCCGCCGGGTGAGGGTGCTTCCCAAGGAAAACCTGTTGGCGGCAAGGCGGGCGGAACCGCGGCGGTCAAGCCCGGCCCCAGCCCTTCGGGCGATTCCGGCTGACCGTTTCACCTCGTGAATACGCTGGCTGACCAGTTGCCCGTCGGGATTGAAGCCTGCGACTGCCTGACGCCCTTTGGCGATGCCGGAGCGACGGTGGAGGCATTGCTGGCGGGCCGGCGCGCGCTCGAGCTCACGCCGGTGCTTGGCCGCGACGGCGGCGATCTTGTGCCGCTGGCGCTGTGCGGGCCCATGGACGAGACTCTGCCGCCGCGCTGGCTCCGCGGCTTGGGCGGGCTGGCGGCCGGGATTCCGCCAGCGGCCTGGGGCTCGGCGCGTACCCCGGTTGTCGTCACCAGCAGCAATTTCGGAGTCGGCAGCCTCTATGCCTTCACCCGCGACCGCGATGTCCGCCACCTCGCCCACGGGACCCCGTATGCGAGCGTCGAACTGCTTCGGCGTGAATTCGGCTGGGGCGAGCAGGTTCATATCTTCTCGCACGCTTGTGTCACCGCGCACCTCGGGTTGGCGCACGCGGCGCGTTTGTTGCACGCCGGGCTGGCCGACCGCGTGCTGGTGTTCTCCTTTGATTTCGTCAGTCCGTTTGTCGCCGGAGGATTTCACAGCTTGAAGATTCTGAACGGCACGCTGCCCGCGCCCTTTGCGCGTCGCGAGACGGGCTCCATCGGCCTTGGTGATGGCGCCGCCTTTGCGGTGCTGGGGCGCGAAGCCGCGCCTTTCCGGCTGGCCGCGCACGCCCTCTACAACGAGATGTTTCATTTCACCGCCAATCAGCCGGACGCTGCCGGCTTCGCCACCTGTGCCGCGTCGATCGCCGCCGCGGCGGGTGGCCGGCGGGTCTGGGTCAAGGGTCACGGCACCGGTACGATCGAGGCCGGCCGGCTCGAGGCGGAGGTTGTGGCGCGGCAGTTTCCCGATGCGCCGCTCACCGGCTGGAAAGGGAGTCTTGGCCACACCCTTGGCAGTTGTGGTCTGGTCGAACTTGCCATCGCGCTGGCGGCCCTGCAGCGCGGGCGCATTCCCGGCACCATCGGCGGCGCAGCTCCGAGTTTCATCGATGCGGTGGCCTTGGCGCCGTTTGGCAGCGCGGAATTCGATGGCGCGATCCTCACCAGCAACGCTTTCGGCGGCGCCCATGCGGCGATGCTGCTCACCCATGACTGAGCGCTTTCTCCATCAGCTGCGCCTCGAACTGCCCGCGCCGGATGAATGCGCGGCCGGCGCACGCGTGCGACTGGCCGACAAGTTTCCCCGCACGGCGTTGCGGCGAATGACGCACCTTGGTCTGCTGATTGGCTCGACCCTCGATGGGGTGACTCTCGGGCCGGAAGACGCTCTGGTCTTCGCGTCGACCTTCGCCGAGACCCGGGCATTGGAGGATTATCTGGGGAGTTTTCCGGCGGCCAGCCCTTTGCTGTTCCAGACGTCGATCCATCCCGGCAGCGCACAGCAGGTGCTGATTGGCCGTCAGCAGCCCATCGCCCGACTCTGGCCCCTCGCGGGGCGAACGCGGCTGGTGGAGCAGGCACTGTTGTCCGTGCTGATCGAACCGGCCGTGCGCGTGGCGCTCGTCGGCGGCGAGGAACGTGGCACCTGGATGCTGGAACACCGGATGGCTTCAACCCGGGCGTTCGCCTTTGGCGCAATCCTGACGCGTGAATCGGCGGGCGCGGTCGGCCGGATCGCCTTCGCGCCGGCCGCGTCGATCGACACAGCGTGCCCGACGCTGGAGCAATTCGCCCAGGCGCTCGCTGAGCGCCGCGCGCTGGCCTGGCAGGGGGCTGGCGGAGCCTGGACGCTTGCGTGGCTATGAATGCGCCAACCCCAATCCTGCGCAACCCCGGCCCGAGCTGGGGCTTTGCTTTCCTGTCGTGGGCGGAGCGGTGGTGGCCGCGGTGGTTCTTTCGCCCGATGCTGATGGCGGGCACCTGGGGCGGGCTCGCGTTCATGCCGGTGCAGCGGGCGCATTCCCGCGCCTATCTCGCCATCGTCCTCGGCCGGACTCCGGCCCTGCGCGACGTCTGGCGGCACTTCTTCGCCTTCGCAAATTCCCTGATGCTCAGCCTCCGTGCCGGCCGCGGCGCCCCGGTGAGCTGCGCGCTGGCGCCGGAAAACGCCGAGGCGTTCGAGGCGCTGGTGGGCTCCGGTCGGCCGGCCCTTTTTGGCACGTTTCATTTTGGCGGATCCGATTTGCTCGGCTACCTGTTGAGCGAGCGCGGCCGGCGCGTGTCCATCATCCGGCTGCGGGTCGGGAATTCCGACGACACGCGCCTCCTCGGCCGGCGGTTTGCCGGGCAGGTCTCCTTTCTCTGGATCAACGACCCCGCCAGCCTGCTCTTTGATTTGAAAGCGGCGATCGAGGCCGGCGAATCGCTGGCGTTGAAGTGCGACCGTTTAGAGTTCAGCGCGAAAGTTGAGCCGTTCCATTTTCTCGGCGCGCGCCGGCTCTTCCCATTCACCATCTACCACCTTGCCATCATGTTCGATCGGCCGGTCGTGTTCTGCGCGGCGGTGCCGATTGGCCGGGAGGATGGACTGCGCGTCTTTGCCTCGCCGGTTTTCACACCCGATCCGGCGGCGGACCGCGTGGCCAACACCTGGGCTGCCCGGGGGCATTTCCAGGCTGTGCTGGCGCAGCTGGAAACTCTCGTCCGGCAGCATCCCTTCCTCTGGTTTAACTTCCTGCCCTTGAACCCGGAGGCTCCGGCTGCTGTCCGCTAGGTCGCGCCCCGCGCTTTACCGCATGTCCCTCCGCTCCGTCTACCATCTGCCGGCCTACTACTTCACCCTCATCCTCTTTGGCGTTTGCGGGCTGGAGTTGAGCCTTCTCAGCCTGCTGGCCGGTTGGCTGCCGCCGACGGAGCGGACGGAGCGCTTTTTTCAGCGGCTGATTCATCGGCACTTTGCGCTGTTCCACTGGTGGTGTGGGTTTGCCCGGTTGGTTCACGTGCGCTATCGCGGACTCGAGTGTCTGCCGCGCGGCGGGCTGGTGGTGGTGGCCAACCACCCGGCCCTGATCGATATCACCTGCCTGTTGGCGCGGGTGCCCGAGGCGGTCTGCATCTTCAAGCCTGCCGTCCGCCGCAATCCCGTGCTGGGCGCCGCCGCCCGCCGTGCGGGTTATCTCGGGAACGACGGGGGCCATGAACTCGTGCGCGCCGCGGCCGCCAAGGTCGCCTCCGGCCGCACACTGGTCATCTTCCCCGAGGGCACGCGCACGCCGCCCGGCGAGGCTCTGCTCCCCCTCAAGGCTGGATTCGTCCTCATCGCCCGGCGGGCCGGCGCACCGATCCAGCTCGTGCGGATCACCACGGACTCCGATGTTCTCACCAAAGGCCGCGCCTGGTGGCGCCTGCCGAGATTCCCGGCCCATGTCGAGGTGACGGCCGGCCCGTTGATCCCGACGGACCCGGCGACCCGGCCTGCGGAGTTGACCGCCACGATCGAGGCGTGGTTTCGCGCCGCCCCGGCGACCCCTGCCGGCCGGCCGGCCGCCAGTCTGGCGGAGCCTTCTCCCTCCAGGTTATGACTCCTTCGACTTCCCACCTCGTCCTGCTGCCGACCTACAACACCGGGCCGCGCCTAAGCGCGGTCGTGACGGAAGTACTGCGCTGCTGGCAGCCGGTCCTGGTCGTGGTCGACGGCAGCACCGACGGGAGCGAACGGCCTTTGCTGGAACTGGCCAAGGCTGAACCGGGGCTCACCGTCCTGGTGCTCCCCCGCAACTCGGGCAAGGGCGCGGCCGTGCTCGCCGGCGCCCAGGCCGCGCTGGCGCGCGGCTGCACTCACGCGCTGGTGATGGACGCGGACGGACAGCACCCGGCCGCCAGCATCGTGGAATTCATGGACGCCTCGATCAGCCAGCCGGACGCGCTGGTGTTGGGCCGGCCGATCTTTCCGCCGAACATGCCGGCGGAACGACGGCACGGGCGGAAACTCAGCAACGGACTCGTGCACGTCGAGCTGCTGGGTGCGGGGATCGCCGACCCGTTGTTTGGCTTTCGCGTTTATCCGCTCGCCCGGCTGCTCGCCGTGCTCGGGCCGCGCCACGGAGGCCGGCGGTACGACTTCGACACCGAAGCGGCCGTGCGGCTCGGCTGGGCGGGCGTGCCGCTGCGCAACCTCGCCGCGCCGGTCCGCTACTTCTCCCGCGCGGAGGGCGGCGTGTCTCATTTCTCCTATTTTCGGGACAACGCCAGTTTGGTTTGGATGCACACGCGGCTGCTCGCCGAACTGCTGCTTTGGCGGTGGCCCGCCGTGATCGGGCACCGGCGGCGCGGGCGGGCCGCGCTGGTCGCCCTGGCGTGGCTGCTGGCCGGCGCCGCGAATGGACGAACCGCCGCGCCGGATCCGCTCGTCAATCCGGAGCATCGCCTTCCCTCCGCGGCGCCGGCGTGGACCGACCTGATCGATGCCTTTGCCCACCACCCCGATGTCGCGGCCGATTTCACCGAGCGCCGTCATTTTTCCTTCAAGAAGGAGCCGGTCGAACTGAACGGGGAAGTGCGCGTCTCGGCGACGCACGGCCTCAGCCTGCACTACACGCTTCCGGACGACCGCACGGTCATTCTGGACGCCCGGGGTATGCTGATGCGCGCGCCGGCGGGAGAACAGACGCCGCCGGCCGACCCGCGCGCCGCCGCGGCCAATGCGGCCTTGCTGCACGTTCTGCGCCTTGATTTCGGGGCGCTGGAAAAGGACTTCGAGCTCTACGGGCAGCGCGAAGGTGCGGCCTGGACGCTCACCCTGGTGCCGCGCACGGAGGCTCAGCGCCGGACGATCGGCCGGATCACGGTCTCGGGCGAAGCGGCCGCGGTTCGCCGCATTGAGCTTCGCCGCTCGGCGAAGCAGTTCATCGAGATTATCATCGGCCCTCCGCGCGCGCCGGCGGCGTTCACGACGGACGAGATGAAACGCTACTTCCGCTCACCCTGATGACCTTCCGTCGTCGCCAACTCCTGGGCTGGGGTGTGCTCGCGTTCGCAGCGCTGGCGGGCGGAACCTGGCTGGCGCGGCTCGATTATGGCCGGAAGATCTCCAGCGACGTCCTCGACCTCATTCCCGTCGACGAGCAAGCGCCGGAGCTGACCTTGGTCCGCTCGCTCGCCAGCCAGGCGGAAGCGCGGACGATGCTCTTCGAATTGACCGCCGCGAACCACCAGCCTGCGCCCGCCGAGGCCGCGGCCCGGTTCGCCGCCGCACTCGGGCGCGAACCGGCGTTTGAGCAGGTGGTGGTCATGAGTGACACCGCGGCGCGCGACGCGCTGGGGCGCGAATTGTTCGAGCAGCGTTTCACGCTGCTGTTTCCGCTTTGGCTGCGCGAACGCGCTGACGCCTACGCCGCCGCGGGTGGCGCGGCCGCGGGGTTGGCCGACTGGCTGGCCCAGGATGCGGCGGCGGCGCTTGGCCGGTTCCTGGCTACGCCCGAGGCCCTGGCTTTTCAGGAGATCATTCCGGCCGATCCGCTGCTCCTCATGCCGGGCGCGGTCGACCGATTGAAGGAGGGGCTGGCTTTGGTCCAACCCGCGGCCGCCCGCGCCACGGCCGCCCCCCTGGTGTGGGCCCGGCTGGCCGCCTCGCCGCTCAGTGAAGCGGGGCAGGCGCCGGCGTTTGCCGCGATCGAGCGCGCCGCGGCCTCCGTGCGCGCGGAATTTCCCGGCTTCGCGGTCGCCTATACCGGGATCAACCGCTTCGCCGCCGCCAGCCGAGCCCGCATCGAGCACGAGGTCGCCTGGCTCAACGCGCTCTCACTCGCGGCGGTGCTGGCGGTGGCCTTCACCTTCATTCGCAGCGTGCATCGCGGCCTGCACCTGATCCCGGTCATCCTGCTTTCGGTGCTCGGCGCCTGGGTGTGCGCAACCCTGGTCTTCGCCCGGCTGCACATCATGGTGTTTGTGGTCGGCTCGTTGCTGACGGGTGTGGCCATTGACTACGGGTTCTATCTCTTCATGCAGCCGCCGGCGCGGCCGGATGAGGACTACTGGGAAAAGGTTCGGCGGCTGGCGAAGCCCCTGCTCGCGAGCTGCCTCACCACGGTGGCCGGTTTCACCCTGCTGCTGTTTTCCGAGCTGCCCTTCATCCGCCAGCTCGGCGTCTTTGTCGGTGCCGGTCTGGTGTGCGCACTTCTGGCGGCCGTCGTCTACTTTTCCACCGTCCGGAATCCTTTTCTCGAGGCCCGCGTGTTTCGCGGCGGACCGGGCCTGCGGCCCGGAGCGCGCCGCGGACTCCGCCGTCTGTTCGTCGCAGCGTGGTTTGTCGCGCTGCCGGGCCTGGTGCTGTTGAAATGGAAGGACGACATTCGTGAACTGGATATTCCTTCGCCCGAGCTCAAACGGGAGGACGCGCGGATCACCGCACTCTTCG
>Ga0182021_10004165_pt1 | contig 16960 bp, 14 predicted proteins | sample 612E3MmetaG_FD_120493 | JGI IMG/M metagenome (GOLD analysis project Ga0182021, IMG submission 120493) | Permafrost microbial communities from Stordalen Mire, Sweden - 612E3M metaG (Illumina Assembly) | ecosystem: Environmental > Terrestrial > Soil > Wetlands > Permafrost | place: Sweden...
CGGCTTCAGCCGCATCGTATCGTGGACGTTGTTAATCAGACCATAGCTGCCGTTGTTGATCAGCTCGTCTTCCTGCTTTTCCTTGAGACGCTCCACCGCGATGCGCAGCTGTTCCTTCACCTGTTCGAACGGGCTGCGGTACAGATCCGAGATGCGTGTGGAGATTTGAACGGTGGTGGACACCGTGTTCAGCAAGTACTCGCGCGGCTTGGGCTCGTAGTCGATAAAGGCCGTGGGAAGCTGACTGCCCAGTTCCGGCGAGCATTGCACCGCGAATTTGTTGTCAATCACGCGATTGACCCGGTACACGCCAGCTTCGACCGGCGTCCAGGGAAGAAGCTGCACCAACCAACGCGGCGTCGTCCCCACCCACTGCGGGGGCGTCTTGGTTGTATTGGCAAGTTGCCTGGCGGCTGCGTCGTTCAAAAGAGTGCTGACATCAACGGGGTTCGGCATTGGGGCTCCCTCCGAGAAGATCGGACCATTTCCAAGAGACGGGCCGGTCTCTACATCTAGACCACCAGCGCGGCAAGACGGCATCGGCCGCTGCCTGCGTTTTCCTCCGCTATATTTGACACTTGTAAGAGCGAGCGGAGGAATCGCCGCCGGGCACGCACAGCCGTCGCATGCCGGTTGCCGGGAGCCCGCTTTGGGTGGCTGACTTGGGGCCTTGCGAATTTCTTCGCTCTAGAGGAGTTCTCGATGTCCGACCATGCTCTGCGCGCCTACGACTCAATCCTGGACATGCTTTCCAGCGTTGAGAACCCGACGCCGATTGTCCGCCTGCTGCACATCACGCCGTACAAACACACGCAAGTTTTCGCCAAGCTCGAATGGTACAACCCGTTCGGCGCCGTCAAGGACCGGGTGGCTGCGAGTCTCGTGCGCGACGCTGAGGAGCGGGGCGAGAAGATCGAGAACCTGGTCGAGCCGACTTCTGGCAACACCGGCATGGGTCTGGCCATGCTGTCGAACGCGAAGGGCTACAAGTTCGCGGCCACCATGTCCAAAGAGATTCCGGCGGAGAAGCGTGCCGTGCTGCGCTTCTTCGGCACGGATCTCTACGAACTCGAGGACACACTGTGCCCCATGCCCGGCCAGCCCGAAGGCGCCATGGCCAAGGCCACCGAGCTGGCCGCGCGACCTGGTTGGAAACAGCTCAATCAGTACAAGAATCCCGCCAATCCCGATGCGCACTTCCGCACGACCGGACCCGAGGTCTGGAAGCAGACGCGCGGCAAGATCACCCACTTCGTGGCGTCGCTTGGCACCTGCGGCACCATCACCGGGACGGGACGATTCCTCAAGGCGCAAAACCCGAGCGTGAAGGTCATTGGCGTGCACCCGACCGAGGGTCACGATATCCCTGGCGTGCGCAGCCGCAGGGCTTTGCGCCTCACTGACTTCTTCAAGCCCGAGGAATACGATGGCGTGGTCGAGATCAGCGACCAGGAGGCGTACGGGCTCTGTCTTCGCCTCAATCGGGAGGAGAGCATCATCGCCGGCCCGAGTGGTGGGCTGGCCCTGGCGGGCGCGTTCCGCACCATCCCCGACGAGCCGGGCAACCTGGTCGTCGTGATCTTTCCCGACAATGCCTTCAAATACGTCTCGTCCTTTCAGAAGCATTTGCCCCAGCTTTTCCCGAAGCAGGAAGCGAAGACCGCCGCGCCCGCGTCGAGCGATCCGTTCGCCCAGCACCTCCGGGCAGCCCTCGCGTTCGCCGAAAAGGGTCCCGACGTCATCGACGTGCATGAGGCGAAGAAGATGCTCGATGCAGGCGTGCCAGTTCTCGACGTGCGCAACCCGGACGAATTCGCGCAAGAACGCATCGCCGAAGCTCGCAACCTGCCGTTGCCCGCGTTGTCCAAGGGCGCGAAGGATGGCCTGCCCACTGACCGCCAGGCGCCGGTCATCACCATCTGCGCTCGCGGGCAGCGCTCCCTCTACGGCCTGCTGCTGCTCAAGGCCCAGGGCTACCAGATCGTGAAGAGCGTCTCTGGCGGCATGGGCGCGTGGGTGAATGCGGGCCTGCCAACCCAGGTGGGGCACTGATGGCTGTTGCCGAGGCAACAGCAGTTGGTGGGGTTCTGCTTCTCCGGCAGCAGGGAGGGGCGGAATTAGTCCTTCTCAGTCAGTTCTCCGATTGGCCCACGGTTTGCTGTCTGCCGTGGCATGACCACTTCCACAGCGTCTCGCGAAATCTCTGCGGCACCACATGTGAGCCTGACCCTCGACTCTCTCGATCTTGCTGAGACCTATGATCTGCTCGGCACTCGGCAATATGAGCATGGCAAGATCCTGGTGCGCGAGCTGCGCGTGCGTCGAGGACAGCACGTGCTGGACGTGGGCTGTGGAACGGCGCTTCTGACCAAACACGTGGCCGACCTCGTTGGGCCGACCGGTCGCGTGGTTGGGATCGATCCCTTGCCACCAAGAATAGAGGTGGCGCGCCGCCGCGCCCGCGACAACCTCACAGTCCAAGTCGGCCGCGCCGAAGATCTCTCGGCTTTCGCGGACGAGACTTTCGATGTCATCTTCTACAACAGCGTCTTCCACTGGCTGCCAGACAAGCCACTGGCCCTGCGCGAGGCCCATCGGGTGCTCAAGAAGGGAGGCCGCCTTGGCATCAGCACCGCGGCCAAGGAGCAGCCGCACGACAGCGACAATCTGCTCAAGCTCGCGTTTGGCGAGAGAGACGCGAGCAAGCATCACATCCTGCACAAGGTGACCAGCAGCGAACTCGCTCTGCTTCTCGGCCGGACCGGCTTCTCGTCGCGCCTGATCATCAGAACCTTCACCGACCAATTCAGCGGCGTCGACGAGATCATCGCGTTCAACGTCGCAAGTTCCTTCGGCAACGCATTTTCCGCCCTGAACGCCGAGCAAAAAGCGCGGGCGCGTGAAACGCTGGACGCCGCAGCCGCGAAATACCGCAACCCCGACGGGGTCATTGTTCTTCGGCGCCATCTGATCTTCGCGGTCGCCGAGAAGCGACCGCAGTGAACCGGATCGGCCGGCACAGGCGTTGCCGTGAATCGCTTTGGACGGTCGGCCCGGTACGGTGGCGACCCTCTTTCTTCAGGAGGTCCAGCATGATGGGCAGGTCCGCGACAGGCATCGTGTGCGTCGCCGTTTCCCTCTTCACGCCGGCGCCATCGCTGGCCGTAGACCAGCCACGCGAGATTCGCATCGGCGTGGCCTCGACTGGCACCGGCGGACGCGCCGCGACCGGCGGTAGCTTCGCTGCCATCGCCGCCGACCGACACGCCATCGAGGGGGAATTCGCCAGCGACGGGATCAAGGTGCGCTACACGTACTTCGTCGGCGCCGGCCCGTCAGTCAACGAGAGTCTGGCCAGCGGCCAGATCGACTTTGCCCTGCAGGGCGATCTGCCGGCCCTGGTGGCCCGTGCCGGAGGGTTGCGCACGAAAATCATTCTTGCGGTCGATCGCTTTGGCGCGATTTTCATCGCCGTCCCCGCCGGCTCGTCTGCCAAAACGCTGGAGGACTTGAAAGGCAAGCGTGTAGCGGTCTTCAAGGGAACCAACCTGCAGTTGGCCTTCTACAACTTGCTGTCGAGCCGTGGATTGAAGGAAGGCGACTTCAGGATCATCAGTATGTCCACTTTCGATGGCGATGCAGCTCTGGCCTCCGGCGACATCGATGCCCAGGTTTCATACAATGACCTCGTACCCTTGGTCGACTCGGGCAAGGCCAGGTTCGTCTACTCGACCCATGGAGACCGCAAACTCGGACGTCTGAGCCATCTGCTGGTCACCGAAGACTTCGCCGCCAGATACCCGGACATCGTCCAGCGCACGGTCACCGCGCTTCTGAAAGCCGCAGACTGGGAGGCCGACGGCAAGAACCGGGAGGCGGTGTATCGCATCTGGGCCAAGAGCGGCTTGCCTGCCTCCGCGTGGAAGGTCGAGTACGACGACTACGACTTGCGCGATCGCAGCTCACCCTTGCTGGACGACTTCTACCGCGAGCAGTACAAGCGGCTGCTCAGATCCGCGCAAGAATTGAAACTGGTGCGCAAGTCCTTCGATATCGACACCTGGCTCGATTCGACTTTTCTGGAACGCGGTCTCGATACGCTGCACCTCAAGGGCCGCTGGCGCAATCTGGACGGCAACGGGAGGCCGCGAGAATGAGTTCGGCCAACAACCAAGGAGTAGGAACATGAGTAGCGAAACGATCCATGTCCATGTGCGAGAACACGAGGGAAAGGCACAGATCACCGCCCGGCAGGCGGTGCTGATTTCGGGGCGCGGCCCCGACGGCAAGGAGCTTCCGGACACCTTCAAAGCCGGCGAACTGATTCTCGGCGCCCTCGGCACTTGCACCGTTGGCACGGTCCGAGCATACGCCAAGCAACAAGGCATCACAGGGCTGACGGACGTACGGGTGGATGTGTACGGGCAAGAGGCCGACCTACCGTCTCGAATTGTGCGCGCTGAGATCGTCCTGACCCTGCAAGGCAGCCTCTCGGCGGACGACAAAATCCGACTCCGCCAAGCGGCCGCCACGTGCAAGATCGGCAACACCCTGAGCAGGGGGATTGAGATCCAGATCGCCGCGTCCAAGACGGCCATTGCCGCCTGAGACTTCCGCCACTTGTAGAAGATGTCCACGCCGGAATGTTCACTGCTGCCACCGCATCCACACGCCTGTCCCACGGCGCTGGGCTACGTGCTTCATGTGGCGGTGCAACGCTATCGGTGGTGGATATTCGGCATGCTCTTCCCTGTTGGTCATGGACGAGGCGACTTCGAGCCTGGATTCGCTGACCGAGCGGGCCATTCAGGATGCGCTGGACGAGGTGATGGATGGCAAGACCGTGATCGTCATCGCGCACCGTCTGTCCACCATCGCCCACTTGGACCGAATCCTGGTGTTTGACCGCGGCGAGATCGTCGAAGACGGATCCCACCAGGAGCTTCTGCGAAATCGTGGAGCCTACTTTCGCCTTTGGAGCCAGCAGATCGGAGGGCGGTTGCCGGAGGAGTCGGCCGCTGCGCACTCGCGATCCCGGGCGTCCGCCTAGCACGAGCTAGCCACCACTTACGCGTAAGCACGATGCGGCTAGGGTACGTCTTCTCAGGCCCGGTAGTTCAACCTCGCCAGCGCTCGACTTCTTACCCTACTCGTCCCCAACGACAACTTCGACGGGCACGCCCACTTGGTTGGCGACTGGCGTCCAGATGTCGGTTTCGGGGGTGTCGATGGACACAACAAGGGCGTAGCGAACGCCAAGCCTACTGCGGTCCCGCGTTGGCTGATCCTTCCACCAACCCGAGATGGGATAGACACCAAGAACGCCACGTTCAGCGAGGTCAGCGGCCGAACCTGTCCAGATGTCGGCGTGGAGAGAGCCATGGTTCCTCATGTTCGGGCCGAGTACCCACTCCTTCGTGTCACTATCGGAACCAGGCTTCTTCTCATCTCCAGCCAAGGCCAGCTTGTTGAGCTTCTTCCTGAAGTAGGCCGGTGAATCCGTCGCCCGCTTCATCACAAAGCGCAGGCCGTGGGAGGCGTACTGATATCGATCACGCCAGCCTCGGCGGGCCGGATTGGGCTCCACGAAGTAGGAAAGAGTCACGCGCATCTTGACCTGAGTGTCGTGCAGGGCCGCCAGCTCGGCCTTGGGCCAAGGCAGCTCGTGGATCTTCAACTGGCAGTACTTCCCCTTCTCGAATGGGCAGAGTCGATCCTGCACGATCAGGGTGAGCGCGTTGCCGGCGCTTCGGAGGGCTCGATCCAGGTTGGGGATTCCGAAGCCGAACCGCCGCAAGAGGAGTCGTTCCTTCTCTCCGCGACTGCCGGCCTTGGCTGCGTGGTCGAGCATGGTCGGAGTCCACTCGGCCGAATGGATGATCAGCGCCCGAATGGTCTCTGGCCAAAAGCTGGGGTACTTGGCCGCAATGATGGCGGCATGGCGGGCGACCTGGGCGGCCGATGCGCTGGTTGCCCAGGTGGGGATGAACGGTTTCTCTTGTGGCCGAAAATGCGTGGTCATCAACGAGAGGCAGTCGGTCTGTAGGGCGACCGAGCCGCCGTGACTCTTGTTTCCACCTTCGAAGACGACATCCGGTTTGAGTGGCCACCTCTTGTCGAATGTAATGGACGTGGAACTGTACGGCGAGAGATCGCCGGCTTTGGCCACGGGCTGGTGGCCTTTGAGAGTACGATCCTTGGGATCGATGTCTACGAACTCGGTGGACGCGCCCACTGTCAGGGCATTCCATGCCTGCCCAGGATCGTGGACGGACTGCGTATCGCTCCGGGCGAGGTGGTCGATATCGGTGGTCTCGACGTTTCCAGCGGCGACGACGAACAATCTTCTCGGGCCTTCTTCGCGATCGTCCAGGTATTCCAACCCTTTCGAGGACGGGTCGAAGGATCGGCCAGCAGACAGCGCATCGATAGCAGCAGACCACGATGTCGGCTGCCCCCGCAAACCATCTGCATTTCGAGTGACCGCCAGAGAGAAGCCTCGTCGACGTTTTGGGGTCTGGATCTCCACACGGCTGGCTGCCTCGGCAGTGATGGCACCATCGAGACGCGGAGGATTCTGGCCCCCGCCCGGAGGGAGGATCTTCACCGATTCCAGTCGGTGCATGAGCACCGGCAAAATACGACTTCTCGCGACAGGGGACAGATCGCCGAAGAGGGCCAGCCCCGCCATTTCGGTGCCGTGGCCGCAATCGTCATCCTTCCCCCACGCCGGATCGTAGGTGTGGAGGTCGTGGGCCGAAAGGGAAGAGGCAAGCAGCGGGTGGTTATGGTTGACGCCGGTATCGAGAATGCAAACCGCCGGTGCATTCGGAGGCGCGGCCCGCATCCCTTTGAGTAGCTCCTTGGCGATGTCCGATTGCTCGGAGGGCGTCATCTGATGAAGCTCGGGCACGACCTGCTTCGCGGCGCGAACCTCGGCAAGGTCGTTGAGCACGTCCAGCGAGGCGGTCAGTTGGTCGGCTCTTGCTTTGACCAGGACCACGATGCGGCCAGGAAACGTGAGTCTTTCCTGCCCGACCTCGATGCCCGATTGCCCGCAGTAGTCGCGCAAGCGCTCCTCTTCATGTCCGTCGGATTGACGGAGCCAGATCTCCCACCAACAGTGCCTATCGTCAGAAGGAAATTCGTTCGCAGGATCGGTCCAAAGCGCTCGCAGGGTGGCGAGTCGAATCTGATCAATGCTCTCGACGAGCGGCTTGTTCTTTCTCTCACCCTGCTTGGTCAGTCCAGCGGCGTACTGCTCGAACCTGTTGATGAAGTATTTCACCTTTCCATCAGGGACGAAGACCAGAGCCTTCTCCACCTTGTCACCGACACCGACCGAAACCAACTCAATCCCAGAGCGCTGGGCTTCGAGGCTCGACAGTTTCAGCTGGAACCCCTTGTGCCCCTGGAACACGATATACAGCCCTGGGGAGGCTCCTGAGACTTTGATGCCGGCGGCATCACGCCGTCTGGCTTTGGCCTGCTTGTCCGCTTCAGACAACGCGCACTTGAGACGGTTGGAGTAGGTCCTCGCATCCGCCGGTGCCTGAGGGAGACGAAACTTGACGTTCGGCGGATGCGGTCGGTAGGGCTCGGGCCTTGGCGACGTCCTGACGAGGATGTGCGGCCGATCGCGAACCATCCTGGTGATTATTCGCGCGGCGTGTGTCGGTCGGCAAGATTCTTGACGAGATCCCGAGTGCCGAGGGTCGCCCTCTCATCGAGGATAGCGTCCTTGGCTGCCTGTTCGCAGGCGCGGATGATTTCGGCGTGACTGTGCCCCCTGGCGGCCTTGGTCACCTCCGACCACGCGATTCCGCTCAGGTCAAGCTGTCCGAGTCGGTTACGAATCACGGCCTCAACCAGCGGCCCCGATGGCAGCGTGTACTCGACGACAGCGTCGAATCTGCGGAACAAGGCCCTGTCCAGAATGCCAGGGTGGTTTGTGGCCGCGAGGATCAAGCTGTCCGAGTCGTCCTGTTCGAGGAACTGGAGGAAGGAGTTCAACACGCGTCGGATCTCGCCCACGTCGTTCTTGGCCCCTCGGTCACTGCCGAGGGCATCGAACTCGTCGAAGAGGTAGACCCCCCGCGTTTCTCGAATGGCATCGAACACCAGGCGAAGCTTGGCGGCGGTTTCGCCCATGAACTTGGTGATCAGACTGTGGAGCTGGATGGTGAGAAGTGGCGCTGCCAGCTCACCCGCCAAGGCTGATGCGGTCATGGTCTTCCCTGTGCCGGGCGGACCTATGAGCAGCACCTTGCGTAGCGGTGCGAAGCCGCTTTTCGCAAGCAACTCTCGCTGACGCTGCTCCCGAATGACGCTTTGAAGTTGCGCCGAGGCACGTTCGGAGAGGACCATGTCGGCGAGCCGAGTCTTCGGGTACGCCGCGACCAGCAGCCCGGCCAACTCGCCCCTTGGCTGGGCCAAGGGAACCGGACCAGGCAGACGGCCAGCATCATCCAGTCGGGATCGCGCCTTTGAGTGGTCCACGAGTTCGCGGAGATCCTGGGCCAACCGGCCGCGACCGCTGCGCGCTTCCTGGGCCGCCACCTGCATGGCGATAGCATAGAAGCGCGCGTCGTCACCCTCGGCGTGGCTTCGAATCAGCGCCTTGAGTTGATCTGCCTTGGCCATGGTGTCGATCTCTGATGCTTCTTACCGCGTTTTCGGCTCCGCCCTCCAGCGGAACCGACACGCTGAATTCTACCGCGATACTGCGCCCGTTCGGCGCATGGCGCACCTTTTCCGGTGCCGACACTTACGCGCAAGCGCGAATTTGACTTTCCGCACTACTCGGCGAGGGCAGCTGTCGATGGACAATGCTGGTCATGTCAGCCCAGCGCGTGTTTCCGGACATGGACATCGAAAGTGCCGTCGAGTCTGATGCTGGGTAGATCCAGCTTCAGCGCCCCGCACTCAGGAACGGGCGACTCTGGCTTTCGGGGGTGACACAGAAGGAGCTGTCCTCGCCTGCGGAAGCGGTGCCTGCGACGACCGTCTCGCGCAGGGCGCCCCGTGGCGCCGCTCCCTCGACCCGGAAGTCGGCGACCGCCAATCGTGGAACGGGGCGCGCCTTGGGCTGGGCAAGCTGCGGCACCCAAGCATACGGATAGCGATAGGCTCGATAGACCAGATTCAGTGCGATCGGCTGCGGCCGCCAATAGGGGTTCAGGTATTCCCAAACGATCTCGTGCCCTCGCGTGACTTCGAAGATGCGGCCATCGGAGCCCTCGGTGATAAGCGTGTTGCCATTGGGCAGGCGTTGAGCACTGCTGATGAAGGGACTGTAGAAACGTGAGGCATCGAGTGGAATGACGAATCCGGCCTCGTGCGGGGTGTACTGCCAAACGACAGCAAGAGTCACGGGGTCGATTTCGAGCACGCGCGAATAGTCGCGCAAAGCCGTCTTCAGGCCGTCTGGGGCGCCAGGATTGGCAGCTCCGTAGCCAGCCCAGCCGCCATTGTCGAAGACCAGCAGGTTGCCTTCACCGGGCAACCCGCGCGGAATCAGATGGGCGTGATGTTGTCCGATGATCCACCCCAGCCGCCTCTCGGCGTCGCTGCCGTCAAAGCGGGGACCGAGGCGCCAGACGATCTTGCCCGTCGCCTTGTCGACGATGGCGATGATGTTGGCCTCGCGCGCATCCCAGATGATGTTGTCCGGATGAAACCGCTGGTCGCCCGCATCGTACAAGCGATTCGGCCCGAGGTACGACACGGAATTGATGTGGAGCCAGTCACCATGACCGTCCCCAGGACAATTTCCGTCGCTGAGCGGTTGGCCACCCAGGGGCAGCAAGTTCGGGTTGCGGCGAAGAACTTCGCGCGCCGCCGTGTCGAATCCTAATTCCTCGAAGTGCTCATGGGGCCTCCAGCGCCAAACGACCTGGCCCGCCCAGTCGACCTCGATGATGGTGTCGTCCAGGAGAGGGTGGGCCGAGATGGTGGGATTGACCACGTTCTCGTGAACCAGGAGCAGGGTCTTGCCGCCCGCGACCTGCGGTTCGAGGCCGGGTGCGAAGTAGCCGACCGGGTTGCCCTCGCGCTGGAAGTCGTGATGTTGCCGGGCTGCCCAGCGGGGTGGCTGTCCCGGGTCGTGTAGCTCCTCGAACCTATCGAAGCGCCAGGTGATGCGCCCGTCCCAGTCCACCTGAGCCAGATCGAGCTGGTCCTGTGAGCCAAAGCGCGCACTGCGCTCGCCTGTGCTGCCGAGGATCTGTCCGCCTGGGAGCAATTTGTTGGGGAAGCCTTGAAGCCCACGCCAGAGCTGGACTTCCGCGCCGTTCAAATCAATGAGCAAGGCGCCGAGCTGGGGTGCCTGAAACAGGGTGTAACCGGCATACGCACGATCCGGGTCGAAAATGGTGACGCCGGTTGGATAGATTGTTGGATGTCCCATGTGAACGAAGATCTCCTGTTGCTTGATGTCGAATGGTCAGCAGCACGCCAGACGCCGTGAAGGCACGAACGGTGCCAAGCTGAAGGTGTCTCCAACCGGTGCAGAAAAGCCGGCACCACGCTATTCGCGCAGATATCGATTGCTGCTCCAGAGTCACCCTAGATGAAGGGTTGCTGCTCTGAGAGCAGCCAATCATCGTCGCCGTGGCGCTCCGTCATGGGAAAGAGCGTGGCGCGACGATTGCACGACACGATTTCCAGAGAGAGAGCGAGACATCGCGTCGGTTCGAACAGAACCACGCGGTGGGGAACAAACCGATTGGAGGTCACATGACAGTCCTCCGCAAAGGAGGTGCTCGCATTCAGCGCGTCCAGCTCGTTCGGTAACTTTCTTCGGGAGTTGCCCCCTAAGCGTGCCGGTGCCATCCGGGCGGAAATCGTGGCACAGCTCGACGGGCTGCGGACGCAAAACGGAATTCCCTTGGAACGGCACACGATTTTCGCTGTCGCAGAGAAGACCTGACGCCCGTTCGCTTCCGTTCCGTCATGGCGCGCGTCCGGCGGCTGCGACTACCCCCTCTATAGGGACTGGCCACGACAGGCGGCGGGGCGCCATGGCCTGGATCTGTTGCTTGCACGACAGCATATCTGCCGTTGCTGTGTTGCGAGCGCAGCAGCCAACTCTTGGTCACGGTCAGAATGTCGATGATTGTTCTCGAATGCAGGACAACATTGATGGCACATGGGTTGCAAACGGAGACAGCGAGAAACCATGCCCCTTTTGACCGATGCCCTGGTGGTGAAGAAACTTCACTTGAAAAACCGCCTCGTGGTGCCTCCCATCGTCTCGGGGCTGGCGAAGGACGGCGTGCCGGGACAGGCCCAGCTTGCATGGTACGGACGACTTGCTCGCGGCGGCGCCGGACTGGTGATCGTCGAGGCAGCTGCCGTCGCCCAAGGTGCCCACATCCTTCCGAACCAACTCGCCATCTGGAGCGACTCGCATATCGCCGGGCTGGCGCGCATTGCCGATGTCATCAAGGCGGCAGGAGTGCCGGCGGTTCTGCAGATCGTGCATGGCGGTGCCCGCGCCTGGCGAACGGACCCGCTGGAAGAGCGCGTCGGCGCCTCAAATGCACCCATCGCAGCGGGCCGCAAACCGCGCCCATTGCGGGAGGATGAGATCGAGGAAATCATCGCCGCCTTCGCCGCCGCCGCCCGCCGTACCAAGGCCGCCGGTTTCGACGGCGTCGAGATTCACGGAGCGCACTACTACCTGATCTCGCAATTCCTTTCGCCCTACACGAACCGTCGCACGGATCGATGGGGCGGCAGCCGCGAAAATCGCGCGCGCTTCGCCGTCGAGATCGTGCGCGCCGTTCGACGCGCGGTTGAAGCCGACTACCCGATATTCTTCCGCTTGCACGCGTTGGAGCGCTTCGAGGGCGGTTTGAGCACCGAAGACGCGGGCGCTGCGGCTCAGGCCCTCGCGCAGGCGGGCGTGGACGTTCTGGACGCATCAGGCATCGGACAGACCTCGGTTGGCGATTGGCAAGGGATTTCGTTTCTCAACACCATGTCCGTATTGCCGAAGGATGCTCCTGCCGGAGAATTCGCCGTGGCGGCCGGCCTTATCAAGGGTGGACTGCGAATTCCAGTGATCGCCGTGGGCAAACTGGGTGAGCCAGGACGGGCCCAGTTGGTTCTCGACCAGGGCCAGGCGGATCTGGTGGCCATTGCACGACAAGTGATCGCCGACCCCGAAAGCCCCAGCAAGATCCTCGCCCAGCGGGATGACGAGATCCGGCGGTGCCGCGAGTGTTTCGCTTGCCTGGGTGCCATCCGAAAAGGCGCTGTCCGCTGCTCCGTCAACCGAGATATTCCTGGAGAACTTCATGCCTAGTGCGCCCCAAGCAATCGTCGACGCCCCGTCTGTTCATTTCCGGCCTTCGGACTTGGACGAGGTGGCGGCCACCTATCCTGACGTGCCTCGATTGATCGTCATCAAGATCGATGTCCAGCGGCGCGGTGTTTTCTACACCGACCGCGCGCTCGCCGCCTTTGACCCTGCCAAGCACCAGGCCCGCAGCCACGCGTTGTTCGGTTCGCGAGACGGGCAGGTCACGCCCAAGCCCGAGGCCTTGCTGTTGCGTGACGGCACCTCGATCCTGGCCGACTCGACCCCGCTGGACGGCAATCCCTACACCGTAGACGTGGTGGATGGCCGTTTGGTTCTTGTCGATCAGGGTCGTGTGATCGAGACCGTGCAGTTCTGGCCGCGGCCCGCCTATTACGGAAAGCTGACCAGTTCGGGCATTCCCATGGAACATGTCGTGACGGCTCGCCCGCAACGACTGAACGTCTTTCCCTCCAGTTATTGCCACTTCTGGAGCAACGACCACGGCTGCAAGTACTGCGATATCGTCAACCATCACCGTCAGTCGGTTCGCGAGCTCAAGGTGCCGCCCCGGTTGCAGGCCAAGGACGTGGCGGAGGTCATTCGCGAGGCGCTCAAAGAGACCGGCCGCTTCACTACCATCTGTCTGACATCCGGCAGCGACACGCGCGGCGAGAAGCCTTTCGATGCCGAGGTGGATTTCTACGAGGAGATCCTCTCTGCCATCACCGGGGTGTTTGGCGGGCGCCAATTCCCCAGCCAACTGATCTCCAGCGCCTTCGACGTCACGCAGTTGCGGCGCTTGAAAGAGCGAACCGGGCTGACCAGCTGGACCGCCGACTTGGAGGTCCTCGATCCTCGGCTGTTCGCCTGGATCTGTCCGGGCAAAGAGGAATGGGTCGGCTACGCCGGCTGGAAACAGCGATTGATCGACGGTGTCGAGGTGTTTGGCCGGGGCCGCGTCGCCAGCGGCATCGTGGCCGGCGTGGAGACGGCGAAACCCTATGGCTTCCATGACGAGGACGACGCCGTGACGCACACTCTGGCCGAGGCCGATTGGCTGGCGGAACGTGGAGTGTCGGTGATTTCCTGCGTGTGGACGCCGCGGCCCGGTTCGGAGTTTCGCGACCAGCAGGCGCCCTCGCTGCGCTACTACGTTCGTCTGGTGCGCGGCCTGCACGCGCTCCGCCTGAAACACCGACTGAACATCGATTTCGACGACTACCGACGCTGCGGCAACCACGCCGACACCGATCTGTCGCGCGTCCTGCCCGATTTTGGCCACGTCAGGGAAATTTGAGATGTCGAAACAAGTCCTGATCCAAGAACTGTCCCGCTTGCTGCAAGACCCCAGTGTAAACAATGCGCTGAGCACAGTGGGGGAAACTGGCATTCCCACTATTGTGTTGGGCGCCGAACTTTTCGCCACCGACCGTGGCACATTGCTTTACCGCGAACCACTGGAGTCGTCGATCACCACGCTGAATTTGACCCGCAGCCTGTGGTTCAACCGCCCAGTGGCCTTCTCGGTTCGCGCGGGCGATACCAGGTTGCACGGTCGGGGCGTACCCGTGCAGGCGCACATCACGGGCGATGTGTTTGCGGCGCACTATCGCGACCTGCGCGCCCGCGATCCGCTCGCTGACCTGGCCGCGGTCTGGGAGATACGCATCGACAGCATCGAGGACACGTCGCCCCTGTTGCAACGTCGCCAGGAGGACGAACGACGGCCATTTTTCCGTCATCTCGATCGCTTGCTGTGAATGGGGCGTGACCCGCGTTGGGATGCCGACGCGGGTGTGACGGGATAGACTCTCGCGTGGTCGAAAGCCTTTCATCAGGGCCCGGAAACCGCGGCAAGACCCGCCCTGGCAGGCTTCGCGGACGCCTCCCACGTCGTACAGGCGCGGGTCGGGTGGGGGGCCGGACGCTCACCCCCGCCCTGTGGATTTGCCTATGGCCATGGAGCACCGTGCCTTCCCGGGAAGGCCGTGTCTCCGGCCGACTGGAACCGAAACATGAATACAGCTAGCTTTTCGGGATGCCCAAGGAATCAGGCGGGGCAATGCCCGCCAACACGCGGGAAGGCTTTCGCTCGGAAACCCTTGCCCGCTTCGCACTCTCCGCGTTCGGTCCAGTCAGTGCAGTAGAGGTCCCGGACGACCACGGAATTGATCTCGTATGTGCGACGTCCCGTCGAAATGGACAGCGATTGCACGTGGGCGGTGGATATCTTGTGCAGGTCAAGAGCAACGACGCGAAGGAGGTCACCTACAGTGGCCCGCACGTCCGAGAATGGCTGGAGAATCTGGGAAGCCCACTTTTTGTCTGCTGCGTCGACAAGGCTTCCACTGAGATCCGCCTTTACTCGACTTGGAGCATTTCGCGCGTGCTCCTTAATGTGGCAGCCTATGACAAGGCTTCGCCAGAAACATTTCGGCTGGTAATGGACCAAGATGTGACCGGAAAGGAACCGGAACCCGACGCCATTCCCCTCGGCAAGCCGGTGGTCAAGTTTGCAGTTACCCAACTCCACGACTCAAAACTCGTGGACAACTTTCGCTTGTGCATCGAGGAATGGGTCCGCATGGACTCGGAGAACCTCTTGAACCGGCGCTCCAAACTGGCGATTGCGCACGGCTTCACCGAGTGGGAAACAAACAAACCGCCTTCCGTTTTCAACCGCTGGTATCGCCCCTACTTCTACTCCGCAAAGACCGCCGTTGACGCCCGGCGAATCATTTCCGAATGTGCCGTGTTGATTGCCCTCATGGGCGAGTCGGAGGAGAAAGGTGTGCTCGCATCGTACGTAAACAAATTCTGCGACCTCAAGGGCGAGTGTGCGGAATGGACGCGCGGAAGACTAGGAATCTAGCTTCCGGCGCTCGAAAGGGCACGAAGATCTCTCCGTCTCCTGAAGTCGTCTGCGTTCGGCACGCGATGGATTAAACTGCGTCTTGGACCGGGACGCCATGGAACCGCTGAACAACGAATCCCCTGGGACGCCCGGCCAAATTCTTGCGTCCTCGACGACGCCGCCGCTCGGGTTCGAGGATCGCTCGACTGGCCTGCTCATCTTCGGCGTATTCGAGATCATCGGCGGCGTTCTGGCGGCCCTCGAAGTTCCGGCGGCGTGGTTCTTCTTGCTGTCCCCCAAATTTCCAAGACCGCCGGGCAGCGAGATGTCACTGCGCTCTGTCGTCCTCAATTGCGCGAGCTGGGCCGTTGCAGCGGGCGTGCTCATAACCTTGGGTCTTGGCGCGATGCGAGCCCGGCGCTGGGCCTGGGCACTCAACCTGATCCTTTCGTGGCTCGGTCTCGTGGCGGGGACAATCATCGTGGGCTCGATGTGGATCGCCACCAAGCCCGGCGGCATGGGTCGCTTCATGCTGGGTCCCGCCCTCCTCATGCCCGGCATCACGGGGTTGTTCCTGCTCTTCTATCGCAGCAACGATGTCGAGCAGACCTGCAAACATCGCGATCCAGTCGAGCGCTGGACTGACCGCCAGCCTCTGCCCGTGCTGGCCGCTGTGCTGCTCGCTGCTTGGGGTGCCGCCTGCGGGCTCGCCTGGAACCACACGCCCCACGTGGCGGCTTTCTTCGGGCGCTACTTCACTGGTCTGCCCGCCAGTGCGCTCCTGCTCCTCTGGCTGGCCGCAGACGTCTATGTGGCGTTCGCACTGTTCAAGATGAAACCCTCGGGATGGTGGGTCGCGGTCGTAGCGGTGAGTGCCCAGACCCTATCGATGATTCTGACCGTCAGGCGGACCAGCCCTCTCGACGCCATGACCATGGCAGGGTGGCCGAAAGAGAAGATCGATCTCACGCAGCAGGTGGCCATTACCGGCATCTGGACCAGCATCGCCTTCGGCATCGCGCATCTCCTGTTCCTGCTCTGGCTGGGACGCTACTTCCGGCGCGCGAAACCCGGGCGTTCCGGGGAGATCTCCACCGGGTATGGGGCCGGGCACAGGTTCTAGGTGACAGCGCAGCCTTCGGCCGCAACCAAAGGTGGCAGGAGGCTCCCGGCCGTCGAGTGTAGGCGCTCGGACGTGCTCTGCGTGGGCTGATGGGTAGACCGGGACGCAAAACGGCGCTCGTTCCGCTCGGGTTGTCCAATCAACCGCAAGCGGAGGAGCACCGTGAAGACATTCCTACAGAAGTTCGGCCAGTATGCCTTCGCTGACCCAGGCTTTGGGCGATCAGCCTTTTGTGATGTCTTGCAAAATCACCACCAACCGGTGAATATACCACCATGATCCAACGCCACATTCATGCTGCGGTCCGGATGGCCTTGGCCGACACCCCCGTCGTGTTGCTCAATGGCGCGCGGCAGACGGGCAAAACCACGTTGGCCCAAGAGCTGGCGACCGCGCCCGGCCGCCAGTATTTCACCCTGGATGATGCCGCCACGCTCGCGCTGGCCGCCGGCGACCCGTCCGGGTTCATCCGCAATCTCACCGGCCCCGTTGTGATTGATGAAATCCAGAAGGCCCCGGACCTGTTCCCGGCCATCAAGCGGTCGGTCGACCAGGATCGCCAGCCCGGCCGCTTTCTGCTCACCGGTTCCGCCAACGTCATGACTCTGCCGCGCCTGTCCGAATCGCTCGCCGGACGCATGGAGATCATTCCGCTCTTTCCCTTCTCGGCCGGCGA
>Ga0182021_10004167_pt1 | contig 16953 bp, 12 predicted proteins | sample 612E3MmetaG_FD_120493 | JGI IMG/M metagenome (GOLD analysis project Ga0182021, IMG submission 120493) | Permafrost microbial communities from Stordalen Mire, Sweden - 612E3M metaG (Illumina Assembly) | ecosystem: Environmental > Terrestrial > Soil > Wetlands > Permafrost | place: Sweden...
AAATCCTCCCGTTCCTATCAGTAATAATGTTTTAATCATAATAAGCAGAAATGCATTAATTTACAGAATTAAAAATTATTATCTCCCAGGTCTAAGAATCAGTGTATATTTTGCAGCAGCCTTAACTGCATTTTCCGAAAAAGCATCTTTATAAAATTTACCCTCAAGATATGATCTGGTCTGTGAGAGATAAAACTCGCTGGATGGGATTCCCGATTCACCGGTAGGAATTACTGTATATGATTCATCCCAGTTTGCAGTATTGAAGATATGTCTTTCGGATGCTCCGTGATTTACCTTAAATCCCTCTCCATAAGAATAGGGACTGACAGTATGATTACTACCTCCAATTCCATATGTTTCCGAATTTAAGCCAAAGATCTTATCAAGAATTTTAATTGAACCCAACGGATGCTCAATAGTAATTTTATGAATACTACCCCATTTCCATCTTGACTGATCTGTTCCATACTTCTGAGAAAGAGAAGAAATACAATCTTTAAAGCTCTTCAGAATAATATCATCCAGAGTTTCTTTCTGTGGCGTATTTATATTGTCTACCCACTCATCCGGACCAGTTGTCAATATACGGTAAATGTAATATTCTTTGGTTGTCAGGAATAACTGGTTATAAAGATCGCCTAATTCATCGGCCAGCAGGTTTTTTGCAAAACTGATCCTGTAAAATTCAAATAATGCAGGGGCAACCAACCCGGCTCCCATATCATAATCCCAGCTGTTAAGAGTGGCTAAAGCGCTGATCTCAGAAGAAGTCAGCTCACTTTTTCTGTCATTCAGCTTCAGGATGAATGGCATAAGAAGAGCTGCATAATCAGAATGCTGGTCAAGAATCATCCTCTTGAAATCCTCCAGTCCAAAAACCTCTTTTTCATCAAGCATCTGCCTGATCCTGTTAATCCTGTAGGGAAGCTCAAAATTTGAACTGATATAATACTGATATCCATTAAGGACTGTCTTGTTATTTGCTGATGATACATATCCATTTGCCGGATTATAGCTGGATGGTAATTGCCCGAATGGAACGTACCCTTTCCAGTCAAATTCATCAGTTTCACCGTTCCGTATTAATGCACCATTCCCTTTCCGTATCGGAATGCCGCCTCCGGTGTTCAGGCCGATATTCCCATCAACATCGGCATAAACAATATTCTGGCTCACCGACCTGAAAGAACTGATCGCGGATCTGAAATCGGTCCAGTTTGAAGCTCTGTTGAGAAGACAGACAGCCCTGATTTCATCACTGAAGTCATAGCCTGACCACCTCATACTCAGTGAAGCATTGCTGATATTGTTGAATCCTGATATTATAGGTCCTCTGTGAGTACATCTGATAGTTACAGAATCAGGTTTGCCTCCTTTGATCTTTATTATTTCTTTTCTTACAACCAGATTTTTCCACTCGCCATTGAAATAATACTGGTTCGGGTTTTCCGGATTTATCTTTTCTGCAAAAAGGTCAATATCATCCACCATCAGGTTAGTCATTCCCCAGGCAATTTTTTCATTGTGTCCATCAACAACAAATGGTTCGCCCGGGACAACTACCCCTGTAACATTGAGTTTACCCGGTATTACCTGGTGCATTTGAATCCATATCCCCGGAGAACCAAAGCTCAGATGCATATCATTGGAAAGTACCGGTTTACCGGTTTCTGTTCTGGTACCTCTCACCGCCCAGTTATTACTACCTGAAAAAGAGGCGATTCCCATAGCGTCCAGAGTATCCATTGAAGATATGAACCCCAGAGCATTTTTCATTATACTATCGTTCAATTTAAAACCGGGGAAAACAACTGAGTTAACAGAATTCCAGTCCGGAATAATTTGTTTAGCCTTTTCCAACCCAAGTTTTTGTGCCACCTGGTAATAAAATAAGTCTGAAGCTATGTTTTCTTTAGCAAGATCCCAGCCCATATAACCTATTATATTTGTTATATCCTCAAGTGTCCACGGATCGGGTTTGTAACCGAGTATTCTGAATTCAGGAGGAAGCTTTTTACCTGCTGCATTGATATAAGCATTTACTCCATCTGCATAAGCCTGCATATAAGATAGAATTACCGGATCTTCACCTGCAATCACCATTTTTGATTTAGTTGTCATATCAAGACATCTCAGAAATTTGTCAGTTTCCACAAGTTTTTTACCCATAACCTCAGATAACCGGCCTGTTGTAACACGCCGGATAAGGTCCATAAACCATAATCTTTCCTGAGCCGTCACATAACCGACTGAATAATAGAGGTCATGCTCATTTTCAGCATAGATATGCGGCATTCCTCTCTCATCCCTGTAAACTGTAACATTCGAATTGAGTCCGGCAAGACTCAGATCCCCCTTGTATTGAGGTAATGCACTACGCTTAATAACTGTTATGGCTGTTATTCCGATTATTACCAGTATAATAACCAGAACAAGCATGGAGATCCGGATGGTTTTGAATAATTTCATTTTCAGTATCTTTAAATTGTTTGAAATTTCCTATTCCTTTATTAACTAATATCTGACACCTCTGAGCCCTGATGTACAATTCCTGCATATTTCGATCATATGCCTGCCCGACAAAATACTTTTTCTGAAAATCCTGAATTTTGGTCCGTCCCATATCTCCCTGAATGAATCATTATTAAGATTTCCCATTACATATTCCCCGTTTTTATCAAAACAGCATGGCAGCACATTCCCATCCCATGTTATTACCGGATTAAACCAAAGCCTGGCGCACCTGTCCGGCAAAGAATTTTTTATAACATATTCCCCATTATTTATCTTATACCTTCCGAATCTCCCGTTTAATGGCAGCCATGTTCCGATATCCTTTCTGTTAATAATCTGCATCGATTTCAGACTAAGTGAAGCTTTAACGCTCTCAGCCAGTAATCTTACCTCAGGTATCTGATGTTCATTGAGTTTGTTTACAAGAAATTGTATATCGACTTTCAGCGATGAACCGAATTTTCTTTTTGCAGTTGCTACATTTTTTAATCCATCAATAACAGTATGAATACTTCCATTCCTTCTGTAAGCAGAGTATGTACACTGATCCATCCCGTCAAGAGAAATAATCAGCTTACTCAATCCTGATTTCACGATCTTTTCAGAATTCTCAGCAGATAAAAAATGGCCGTTGGTTGAAACGACTGTATGTGTTCTCTGACAATTTTTGACAAATGAAAAGAATAAGGGATGTAACATTGGTTCTCCCTGAAAATACAAATTTATGTTATAAATGTAAGGTCTGAGTTCCTTAACGACCTTATTGAAAAGGTCAATATTCATAAATCCACGTTCTCTCTTCATCAAACCCGACCCGGAGGTACATTCAGGACAATGAAGATTACAATTATTTGTCAGTTCGGCACTGATTGACAGAGGCATACCAATTACCCTGGAATCACCTGTAATGGAACTTTTCAGATACGAATAACCTGCCAGAAAGACATTTAAAGGGTTGGATAATAACCGTGTCATTGGTAAATTAAAATACTGAAGTAAGATAATAAAATATTTTTCACAAACATAATAGGGTAATATATCAGTCAGGGGTCATAGTATTGAAATGGAAATAACAGAGGATTTAATAACATATTCAAATATAGTTTTAACTTAAATAAATTCACGCCATGAAAGCTTATAAACTAATTTCGTTGGTTGCAGGAATTCTGGTGGTAGCTTTTACCACCCAGACTGCAACAGCCGGGAATTTTACAAACAAAAAGAAAAATGAGCAGCAATCCATCCTTACAATTAAAGGTAAGGTTGTTGATGCCACAACCGGTGATCCACTGGTTTTCGCCACAGTTGCTGTAAAGGAATCAAATGTTGCGATAATTACGAACATCGATGGTGAATTCACCCTTAAGATCGGGGAAGCTCTTACAGCTAAAAATCTCGAAGTTTCATTCCTGGGTTATAAAAATAAAATTATCCCGATAAGTGAAATGAGGGATAATGGTTACAAAAATGTTATTTCATTGGAAACGGCACCTATCCCTATTAAGGAAATTATTGTAAGGCCCCTCGATCCTGTTGACATCGTCGAAAAAGCTATCGGTAATATTGGTAAAAACTATGAGTCGGTACCAAACCTGATGACAGCCTTTTACAGGGAGACAATCAGAAAGAATCGTACCTATGTATCTATAGGAGAAGCTGTTGTTGAAATCTTTAAAGCTCCCTATGACAATGATCTGCGTTTTGACGGAGCCAGGATCTATAAGGGAAGAAAAAGTTCGGACGTTGAAAAAATGGATACGGTATTATTTAAACTACAAGGCGGACCGGTAAGTGTAATGTCGCTTGATATAGCCAAAAACACGGAATCCATTCTGACCAAGGAAGCAATGCAGTACTATAACTACTCTCTGAATGGTGTTATTGAAATCGATAATAAACCTCATTATGTAATTGATTTCATGCAGAAACCATCAGTAGATATACCTTTATTCATGGGTAGCTTTTATATCGACATGGATTCATATGCAATTACTGAAGCCGAATTTGGATTCAATCTTGCTGATAAAGAGGCGGCTTCATCGATTTTTATCAAGAAAAAGCCTTTAGGTATGAAAGTGACTCCCGAAGTTGCAACATACAGAACCAAATACCGGGAACAGAATGGGAAATGGTACTTTGCCTATTCAAGAGCAGAAGTCAAGTTTAAAGTCAACTGGCACAGAAGACTCTTTAATACATTTTATACGACAATGTCAGAAATAGCAGTAACTGACCGTACTGACCAGGAAGTTATTAAATTTGCAGGAAAAGATAAGATTAAATACAATGATGTGTTTTCTGAAAAAGTCAGCGCTTTCACTGATAAGGAATTCTGGGGAGATTATAATGTAATTGAACCCGATCAGAGCATAGAATCAGCAATCCGTAGACTCAGCAGGAAACTTAAGTTCAGCGACAGAGAGCAAAATAAATAGACAGGTCAGGCCAATGCACGGGGATAACGAAATAATAGGGAGGATCGGACAAGGTGATATCGGACAGTTTGAGTCGCTTTTCAGATCCTCCTACGTTTCCCTGGTCAGATATGCCAGGACCCTTATAAAAGATCAGGATACTGCTGAAGAGATAGTTCAGGATCTTTTTTTCAGAATCTGGAAAGATAGAGAAAAAATAAAAATTGAAAGTTCTTTGAATGGTTATCTCTTCAGGTCGGTGCATAACAGTTGCCTGCATTATATCGAACATAACAGGATCGTTGCACAACATGCAGAAGATATGTCATTCAATGAACCGGAGAACATAGAAAACCCTTCTGACATTCTCAATTACAAAGAGCTACAGGCAAAAATTGCTTTGATTTTGGAAAGACTGCCTGAAAGATGCGGAAAAATTTTTTGCATGAGCAGGTTTGAAGGACTTAAATATTCTGAGATAGCTGAAAAGTTGTCTGTCTCCATAAAAACAGTTGAATCGAATATGGGCAGGGCACTTAAAGAGTTCAGGAAAGAATTAGCAGAACAATGAAAAAGACGAAAAATAAAGAGAGATTTACTGATACGGAGTGGGCGGAACTTGCATCACTTTTATCAGGTGAACAGAGTGAACAGACAGATCTCTTTAACCGGTTTACAGCTGATGACAACCAGCAAACGGGTAAAAAATGGAAAGAGTTAAGCATAATGAACGAGGATAAGGAAATAAATGTCGATAATGCCTGGAATAGTGTTTATTCGAGGATAAATGAGGAAAGAACTAAAAGTGCAGGCAGTTCTGCCGGAAAAGGTTTCATGAAAATTTCCTTCATGAGAGCTGCCGCAGTAGCGCTTATTTTGTTAAGCCTTGGTATTACTACTGCTTATCTTAATAATGCAGGTACTTTCAGCAGGAGAATCACGGTAAATACCGGCAATGATCAAAAAAACCTTCTCGTTTCACTTCCTGAAGGAAGCAAAATATTCCTGAACCGTAATTCAGAGTTCAGCTACCGTTCAAATCTGGGGAAACACGAAAGAAAGGTAAAACTGACCGGGGAAGCCTTTTTTGAGATTTCCGCGAATGCTTCAATGCCATTTATCATAGATGCCGGTAACGCCAAAGTGAGAGTGGTTGGAACATCATTTAATGTCATTACTAAAAACTCCGAATCGGCGGTGGAGGTGTTCGTTAAAACAGGAAAAGTAATGGTTTCCAGCGCTTCAGGTTCACAAACCCTGCTGCTCGATCCCGGATACGTGGGAACTGTGGATTCAAAAGTATCCGCAAAAAAAGTTAACAGCAATCCGAATTACCTTGCCTGGAATACCGGACTGCTGGTTTATGACGGTCAAAAACTTGATGTAGTATTCAGCGATCTCAAAAGAGTTTATAATATGGATATTGTAGCTGACGATCCGGAGATACTTGAAAACAGATGGACCTCACCGATTGATAATCAGCCTCAAAGTACAATAATCCGGTTAATTTGTGCTAGCTTTAACCTGAGCTATACAAAGGATGGTAATGTTTACCATCTTGCAAAAAAATAACTCACTGTTGAAAAATGGCATCTTGCAATGGCAATATATTGATAAAATTACCGGCCGTTGTATTGCTGTTTTTAATCTTCATCACCCAGGAGGGTGTTTGCCAGAAGGGCATTCTTGATTCAACTTTCACTTTTAAAGCCGGGACAGTCAAAACTGGCAATGCATTTGACATTATTAACCGGCGAACCGGTTATAATTTTACTTATGACAGTCGTCTCATCGACAGAGAGAAAAAGGTTGAGATGACTTTTGTCAATATAAAGCTGAGCAATATTCTGAATAATATCCTGAAGAACGACAGCCTTGTTTATTCTGTAATTGATAAATACATCATTATTTCCCGGGCCGAGAAACCTGATTTATCAATTGCGGATTCTTTATACAAGAAGGAATCATATTATATTACCGGGAGCATTAATGATGAGGAGACCCTGGAACCGTTGCCTTATGCTACAATTGCACTAAAGCACAAGGGCAAAGGAACTGTTTCAAACAATAATGGTGAATTTGGGCTGAAAATTACTCCTCAGCTTATAAATGACACCCTTTCTGTCTCATATCTTGGATATATAGGCAGGGATATTCTCGTTAAGCAAGCCATAGGCAGCAGCTTTAAGATAATGATGAAGAAAGAATTCATCTCAATACCGGAAATTATAATCAGAAATCAGATACCTCAGGAGATAATCAACAAGGCACGTGAAGCAATTTCTGAGAATTATGGAAATACTCCGGCTTACCTTACCGGATTTTACAGGGAAGGGGTAATGAAAAAGAGTGAACTTCAAACATATTCTGAAGCAGTACTTGAAATATATAAAAGCGCTTATACGGGAACTCTCCTGGGTGACCAGATTAAAATCTTTAAAAGCAGGAAAATTGAAAACTCTGATCGCAGGGATACTCTGACAGTAAGACTTAAAGCAGGGCTCAGCACATGCCTTGAGCTTGACGGTGCCAAAAATATTTTTGATTTTCTCAATGTTGAAAGTATGCCACAGTATAGTTACAGGCTGACTGATATTGTTACATACGATAATGAGGAAGCTTATGCTATTGAGTTTGAACAACGGGAAAATGTCGATCTGCCACTTTATAAAGGAATCATATATATCAATACAACTGATTATGCCATTCTCAATGCCGAATATGAACTAAATCAGTTATTTATCAATAAGATGAAAGATTCGTTCATCTCAAAAACAGCCCGCCAGTTCACTACCTGGCCCATTTCTGTAAAGTACTCCACCAGCTACAGGAAAATGAACGGCAGGTATTTTTTAAGTCATGTAAGAGGCGACCTGGTATTCTCTTCAAAGCAGAAGAACAAGCTTTTCAATACTCAATTCAAAGTCTTCTTTGAACTGGCAATCACTGAAATCGAATTAAAAAATGTTTCACGGTTTGACAGGGAAGAGATTGCTCCTGTTCATTCAATTTTCTCAAAAACCATTACTAGCTATGACCCTCTGTTCTGGGGGAATCAGGATTTTCTCCGTCCTGAAGATAATCTTCTCCAGGCTCTTAAAAACATGAATGTTAAGCTTCAGGAATTCTCCAAATAGCACCCTCCCTCAAAACTTTGGTCAGTTAAAAAAAAATAAGAAAATCCAAGTTGCGCCTGTTTAGACTCAGGGGAATAATAATTGTTATATTTGCCGGTTATCTGTGTTAATCTGTTTCTAATGGAGAATGGAGAGAACTTACTCTTTAAAATAACAACTCCTGAAGATCTCAGGAAACTTGATCCTTCGAGTCTTGTGCAGGTAAGTGCAGAACTCCGTCAGTTCATTATTGATGTAGTATGCAATAATCCCGGACATTTCGGAGCCAGCCTTGGCGTTGTGGAATTAACTGTTGCACTTCACTATGTGTTTAATACTCCTTATGATAAGATCATCTGGGATGTGGGCCACCAGGCTTACGGCCATAAAATACTTACAGGCAGGAGGGAAAATTTCTCTACGAACAGAAAATATAAAGGTATCAGCGGTTTCCCGAAAATGGCTGAAAGTGAATATGACGCCTTTGGAACAGGGCATTCATCCACATCGATTTCAGCAGCACTGGGGATGGCCGTTGCTGCCAGAAGTAAAGGAGAATCCAGGCATGTTGTGGCAGTAATCGGTGATGGAGCCATGACTGCCGGACAGGCATTTGAAGGTCTCAATAATGCAGGTTTCGGAAAGTCAGATATCCTTGTGATACTGAATGACAATAACATGGCGATAGATCCGAATGTGGGCGCTCTGAAGGAATATCTGCTTGATATCACAACTAGTAAGACATATAACAGGTTCAAGGACCGTGTTTGGAACTTACTCGGAGTATTCGGTAAACTCGGGCCTAATGCCCGGACTTTAGCTGCCCAGTTGGAAGCAGGATTCAAGAGCACGATCCTCGACCGCAGTAATCTGTTTGAAGGGATGAATTTCAGGTATTTCGGACCAATTGACGGGCATGATGTACTTCATCTCACACGAATCCTTGAAGATTTGAAGCGGATCCCCGGACCAAAGCTTCTTCATTGTCTTACAGTGAAAGGTAAAGGATTCAGGAAGGCTGAAGAGAATCAGACCACATTTCACGCTCCCGGGAAGTTCGATAAAGAAACCGGTGAAATAATCAGTTCCAAAGATGGCAACTCTCTTGTTACCTACCAGGAGGTATTCGGCAGAACAATACTTGAACTTGCCAGGTTGAACATTAAAATAGCCGGCATCACACCGGCCATGCCTTCCGGCTGTTCCTTAAATATCATGATGAAGGAAATGCCGGAAAGAACATTTGATGTCGGAATTGCCGAACAGCATGCCGTAACGTTTTCCGCCGGGCTTGCCACCCAGGGCATGATACCTTACTGTAATATCTACTCATCGTTCATCCAGAGAGCATATGATCAGATTATTCATGATGTCGCCCTTCAGAATCTTCATGTAGTGTTTTGCATCGACAGGGGCGGTCTTGTAGGTGCTGATGGGGCAACACATCATGGCTTTTTTGATATGGCATTTATGAGAAGTATACCGAATATGATTGTAACTGCGCCAATGGATGAGATTGAACTGAGGAACCTGATGTACACGGCTCAGCTTGAAAAAAATAAATCTCCGTTCTCCATTCGGTATCCTCGTGGTTGCGGGATGTTCAGAGACTGGGAGAAACCATTCCGGGAAATTGAAATCGGCAGAGCCCGCCAGATAAGTGAAGGTGATGAACTTGCAATTTTATCCATTGGTCATCCGGGAAATGATGTCGCTTCGGTTATTAAAAAATTAGCGGCTGAAGATATCAGAATAGCTCATTATGATATGCGTTTTGTGGCTCCTGTTGATAAGGATGTACTTAATACGGTCTTTAAAAATTTCACCAATATTATTACAGTTGAGGACGGGATACTTAAAGGAGGATTCGGAAGCGCGGTAATCGAATTTATGTGCGACAACGGATACAGCTCCGAAGTAAGGCGGCTCGGTATTCCCGATTACTTTGTCGAACATGGGACCCAGGAAGAACTTTACAGGGAGTGCGGGTATGATGCTGAAGGAATAGAAAAAGCGATAAGGGAAATACTTGTGAGGAAAGAGGGGGCTAGGGGTGGGTTTTAATAAGATAAAGACAAAAGACAAAAGTAAAAAGACAAAAGTTTTTTATACTTTCGCAGTCCAGTTCTAGTAATGAATGATCGTAAGACTTGCAATACCGCAAGACTTTTTCTGCCCGGATGGCGGAATTGGTAGACGCGCTGGTCTCAAACACCAGTGGCAGCAATGCTGTGCCGGTTCGATCCCGGCTCCGGGTACTAAAAAAGAGTGAGAGTGCGAGCGAGAGCGAGTAATCTCATTCTTTTTTCTCACATATCAGTCTCAAACTTACTCTTTTCCATTCTATGTAGATGAAGCTTGGTTATTGAATGACTGAAGCAAGTCATATGGAATAACCGGGTAGGGTTGGGTCCATTGGGAATCAGTAATTAGAGTGAGCCAAAGTAAATTAGAGTTTGAAGTGAGATAGAGTTTGAAGTACTTAAAGTTTAAAGAAACTCTGTTATTACTGATAACTCCAAGTTCTCCAGGCACTTTAGGCACTTCAAACTTTAGTCACTTATTAGCTGTGAGTGTTGCAGTCTACGATGTATACCTTTGACCCACGTATTCTGCCATACAACATAAAGGGAGCATATACGAACACTTTATTTTGAAATATCTAGTTTTTCAAACAGCGAACTGCAAAACCAACCTTTTTACTGTTACTGAGATTGTGATCATAGTCGCCATTATAATACAATCCACGATACCATCCATTGTTGGCATCATACTCTGTTTCCGACCAGAAATAACCGGTGTAACCAATGAAGTTGTATGTACCTTCATAGCCACGATAGCCCCCCGGGAGGGCTGTAAAACCGGTTTCATTGGTTGCTCCGGTATTGGGGCTGTTCCAGTGTGTTGTTCCTGTTTCTTTTAATTTGAGGCCGGCTATCGCATCTCCACCCAAATAGGTCATCAATGTTGTAAACTCCGCATTAGTAGGAACATGCCATCCGGCAGGGCAGACATTACGGCTGTCAGTTACTGCGTACCAGGTATATAATCGGCCATAGGTACCTACACTGCTCTCATTTCCGCCTGAAGGCCATTGATATTTTGGGGTGCTTTCTGCGGAGATATCAGATGATGTTAAAGTTGTTGTTCCGATTAATTCGCCGTTAAGGTATTTGGTTGTTTTCAGGTTTTCAGCCATCCATACCTGCGTACCTATTGTTACAGTTTTATAAACATTACCGTCTTTGTCGGTTACTCCGGTAGTCTTATCATCAGTTTTCTTGCAACTATTTTGAAGAATTAATAAAAGTCCGAGTACTGTTAATAATGAAATCCAGATTCTGTTAGTCTTTTTCATATTGGTTAAGATTAAAAGAGATGTCTTTTTGTTTTGCTCTGATTTTATTTCTTTCTGTACCTTTCTTACCTCCCAAATCATAGCTAAAATATTCTGAGAATTAAAACTAATAAATTCATAGTTTCTTATACAATATTACTTATTTGCCTAATCACATTCTTGTTATGAGGAATATTATTTTTCATATTTAACATAATATAACAATTAATTCTCCAAAACCATTTCGAATCTGATGGATGGTTTGATTATCATTGATATTCAGCGGTTTAAAAAATTTTAGAATTGAGGTGAACCATTTTAAAATAACCGGAATCATAATACAGCATAACTCAAATATAACCCATATTTCAGGTCTGTTCAGCCTTGTCCCATGTGGAGTAACCAATTCTCCCAATCCTTTAATCAGTAACGGAGGAAGTAGAAAAAAATTAATCCATAGTTAATCTCATCTTAATGCAATCTTAATAATTAAAATACCACCATTACATAAATTAGGCATATGTAATTGTTTATATAAAAACTCCCAGATTATGAACCGCCAAGAAATCAAATTCCTGCTTAATTACCTGGAGAACAAACCGGAACATCTGAATCCATTACAACATGAATTCATCGCTTCCTTGAAGGAACATTACAAGTCGACCGGAGTTCTCACAAAAAGGCAGCGTGATTGCCTTTATGAAATAAAAGAGTATATTCCATCCCGGGTCCTGGAAAAAGCTGTTTATGAATCTGAATCCGATAAATATCAGGCTCAGTACTCATCTTTCGATTGTCTGACTTCCTTTAATATGTGAGAACTTACAAACCAGGTGACTGGAGTGCCTTCGTCCGGGAAAAGGGAAACTTGTTTTCAGGATTTCAGGATCAGGATTGATTCTTTTCGGCCCATTCCCGCAACATTTTGATAGCCTTGGCAAGTGTTCCGGCAGAACCTTTAAACTTCGCAGAACCTTTGGCTTTTCCATCCACTGAGTACCATTCGTAAAAGCCATTGTTTTTTATTACGAGGTCAATCATCGGACGGATTTCTGCATATGCCTCTTCAACGAATCCATTGGCAATAAGTTGCTGAATCATCCGGGCACCAAACCAGGTCCAGTCTCCCCCGTTTTGATATACATACGGTTTTGCCATTCCGCCATGAAAAAATCCATTGGGATAAACAGGGTACAGAGTCAGACCAATGCTGGGCGCTCCGGACAATCGAACATTTTCGAGCATCATTTTATTCGATTCTGCAATTTCGGCTTTACTCAATAAACCTGCTTCAATAGCGATAGCAGTACCTCCGTGATAATAGACCTCGGATTCATCAAATCCTGCAGGGATTGGTGATTTATCGAGGTAAATATGTGGTATGAATTTTTGTTTTTTTGCATCCCATAAATACTTACGGGTATTTTTAGCGATACTCTTACTCAGGTTTTTCCATTTTAATGCCTCTGCTTTGTTTTTTGTCAATTCACTCATATAATTCAGAGCTATCATAAACATTGCATTGTCATAAACATCGATAGCTGGTGTGGTTGTTGAGTCAATATCCACTACGTTGTCGGTATTTGGTTGTACATCCCCCCAATCGGCTGTCATGGCACCCCAGAGCAAACCATACTTTTCGCTGTAACGTTCTTTCAGTAAATAATCAACCATTAGTCCCATCCGCTCCAACACTGTTTTTCCTGCGATTCTTTCTGAAAGGATTGTGCTGTCACCTGTCAACCGGACATACTTTCCAACTATCTGGATCAATGAAGTTTCCTGGTCGGTTTCAACAGTATTTTTAAAGCCGACATGTGTCTTATCCGCTTCCGAACGATATTGATTGGGATCACCCCAGGTAAAATCTTTGTTTAAAACATAGCCATCGATCATCTCGTTATTGGGTTGCTGAAGGGCGAAAAAAACCAATATCGCACCACGAATATCTTTGGGATTTACCTCTTCAAGGGAAATTTCGACGAAGGTGTTCATGTCGCGTGCCCAAACCTGCGAATAGCCGCTGCCTGCATTAAATCCTCCTCTTAGAAGTGTCCGGGCCATTGTATCCACAACGGTTAAAGAATGATCGCCAAGAATTTGTTTTGCCAGCGCTTTTTTTCCTTCGGGTGTGTGCGAGAAGCCACATACAATGCAAAATACAATAAATAATAAAGTTATTCTCTTCATGATACTAAATTTGTAACTAAACAGTGCCTCGAGTTTGGAGTGCCTAAAGTTAATAATAATAGAATGAATCAGTTTCTTTTATAAACGGCATTCCCAGTTCAGCACATTTTTCAAAGAGAAGATCCTCACGCGGATCATCCGGGAGCATAATGGATATTCTGGCTTGAAGAAGTTAAAACTATGCACAGTGATGCTGCTCCATTGAAGACTGAACGATATACTTTCATTCTATTGATTTTAATGGTACATAATAAATTACCCATCATGTAAGTTTTCTTAAATAAATAATCCATTTGCATATGAAACCTTGTCATCAGATATTAATTGAGATGAAGTTAGGAGAGCCTCGCATAGGAAGAAAATCTTATTCTGAGATCTATATTTACTGCCATATTCTCAAAATGAGAATTATTTTCCCAAAATGAAAATCCCCGGTAATAAATACTGAGTCTAATTCACATATAATAAATACATTATAGAACTTAAATAGCTGAGGCATAGAATTTGTAAATATATTCAGTGCAATTAAATGGTTTATTCGTCACCTAATATATTCCATTCGTCAAATAAAGTGTACTGTTCGTCAAAATTATATAATTATGAAAAAAATACTTATTTTACTATTCCTAAGCATTTCAATTGTTATTAAGGCGACCAATTATTATGTATCTCCGACGGGTAGTGACTCAAATAATGGAACTACCTCTCCATTTCTGACAGTTAAACACGCTTGCGATGTTGCAACTGCTTCAGGCGATATTATTAATGTGGCAGCCGGTACATACACGGTAACAGCGCAATGTAATCTATCTCCGGGAGTAAGTATTGCAGGGCAGGGAGCAACATCTGTTCTTCTGGCCGGATATGCTTCAAGTCCCTTGTTGAATATGGTTTCGTCATCTGAAGGAACAAACGGAAATCAGTCAGTTTCAAATCTGAAATTTGATGGCAATAATCTGACAGGTAACGGAGCAATCAATATATATGCCCGAAGTAATATTAAGGTACATGACTGTACTTTTATTAATTTCCAAACCTATGGGATTCGCTGGTTTGGTACTGCAGGAGGCAGTGATAATGAACCTGGAACTTATGCCACAGGCAACGAATTTTACAATAACACCGTTACTAACTGTGCCATATATAACGGAGGCGGTTATAATGAATTGAAGATCAGCGGTCAGGCAGGAGCGCTGGTCTATAATAATACTTTAACACAAACCGGAAGGGCGACCGGTCAAAATGGCTGGCCTATTGCCGGCAGATGGGATAAAGGTCTTAAAATCTACAATAATGCTATTACGAAAGAACCCTATGATGGCGCAACATTTGATTTTGCCATTGAATTGTGGAGCATGCAAGGATTAGAAATATATAATAATACAATCGTGGGTAGTACCGACCTGAACATGTTAGCTAAAGGGTCTTATTCTTACTCTGTGGATTATCATGATAATATAGTTGGTCCGGCTTCAATGAATACATCACATTATGAGAATGGCATGCAGCTTGAAGCAGGATGTTCTGATGTTATTGTCAGGAATAACCGATTTAAAAATCTCTTCGGAGGTGTTTATGTTTATGCTCAGGCAGGATCAAAGGTCTTTAATAATATTAATATCTATAACAACGTAGCTGATGCTTCAAGACTTTTATATTTTTTGTCAGCAGATAATTCATCTGCATTAAGTAATATCAATGTCTGGAATAACACCTGCAAAATGGGAGCCATAAATCTCGGGGATGCCATTGAGTTGCCCGATATTGGTACCGCTAACGGAGTGTCGGTTCGTAACAATATAGCTATCGGTTATAATCGTTCACCTGTATTTGCCTTTTCTCAAAAATCCGGTGTGTCAATAAGCAATGTCTCGATAGAAAATAATGATTTTTATAGTAACGGAAATTCTAACAATCCTCTCTACAACTCGATAGCGCCAACTAATGTCACATTAGCAAATAATATTGTAACCAATCCCTTATTAGTTTCAACTACTGACTTTCATTTACAGGGGACTTCTCCTGTAATTAATAAAGGTTTAAATGTCGGACTCCCTTTTAGTGGAAGTGCCCCTGATCTGGGAGCATTCGAAACACAACTTACAACAGTTGCAGTGAATCCTGTCTATTCAGGTTCTACAGTTGAAAATACCACCCCTTCGGTAATAGGAATGAATTATAACTTAACTCTGGCCAGTACTTTACCTCCAGCTACAGCTTTTGGTGTCATGGTTAATTCTGTCGTCAGAGTCGTCAATACAGTTGCTGTTTCAGGAACACAAGTTCTGTTGACTCTTGCAAGTCCGGTTGTCAAAGGTGACGTTATTACAGTTGCCTATACAGCTCCTGCATCAAATCCTTTGCAATCAACTTCCGGGGGACCGGCTGCAACAATGAGTGCCCAGGCTGTTACAAATAATGTCAGCGGTGCAGTTACTCTACCAGTTTTTGTCAGTTCCGTTATACAAAATGCAACACCAGGCAGTCTTGAAATAACTTATAGCCTGAGTCAGGCAAATATAGTTCCTGCTGCAACTGCATTCAAAGTTCTTGTCAATAATGTATCCAGAAGTGTTAGCACAGTTACTGTCTCAGGAACGAAAGTCACATTGACCCTTGCTAGTCCGGTAATATTTGGGGATGTTGCAACTGTCGCTTACACCAAACCTGCTACCAGTCCGTTACAGACTACCTCCGGAGCTCAGGTAGAAAGCTTTTCTGCTCAATCAGTAGTAAATGGTGTTATTGCTGTAATAAATACTTCAGTTGCTACGGTCAAGATGACTGTTACTCCTAATCCGGTCCACAAAATTATCAATGTAGGATTAGATTACACCGGGTCAACACCAGCACAAATAGCTGCTTTATCTCCCCAGAATATGAAAATATATGATAACTATGGAAAGCTGTATATTAATAAATCGTTAGTTACCGGCGTCACTAGTTTCCAGATACCAATAAATCTCAGATCAGGAGTTTATAATGTTCAGATGTTATCAACGGGGGTTGTAAAAGCATCACAAAAAATTATAGTGTACAGGTAACGTAACAGCTTATACATGAATATTCTAAGATATATTATGAACATCTTACTACTTAAAAACATAAAACTATGAAACTTAAATTAATTTTGCTCTGTCTGCTCTTTGTTACAGTATTTCTCTCATGTAAGAAAGATGAGCCATCATCATCAATAACTGCCTTGACTACCGGTGGTAATCTGTTGAGTCAGGTAATAACTGATAATCAGCCTTCTTCCGAGTATTTATATAACAGTACTAACCTGATCAGTGATGAAAAAAGTAAAATCGATTTAACATTGTACAAGTATAATGACAAGAATCAACTGGTTTCTACTGATTATTACGCTAATTATAAT
>Ga0182021_10004168_pt1 | contig 16952 bp, 12 predicted proteins | sample 612E3MmetaG_FD_120493 | JGI IMG/M metagenome (GOLD analysis project Ga0182021, IMG submission 120493) | Permafrost microbial communities from Stordalen Mire, Sweden - 612E3M metaG (Illumina Assembly) | ecosystem: Environmental > Terrestrial > Soil > Wetlands > Permafrost | place: Sweden...
CGCAATATTTTGTAAAAGTGCTAGAATCTCTGGCATGGGCTCTCCGGGTTAGTTGTCGTTTGGGAAGACTGCAACTGTACCCGAAAAGCCCTATTTCGTTAAATCATTTTGGCGAAGGTATTGAGAATGCTAAGTATTCATTCGTGTGCGGAATGGCATATGGATTTGAAAAACCAATTCTGATGCTGGCACATTCACCCTACGTCCCGCCAGTCGACTATAAAGATCTGTTGCAAGTGCATTCAACAGCGGCAAGTTGTATTAGTTCTGCCAACCTTTGGCTGGCAGAGATTGAAACGTCTTATCTGGAACGCCGCAGTAAGGTTCAAGAACATGCCACCGAAATTCAATCTGCAGTTGTACTTCAAAGTATAAACCTTGGTGAAGATATCGCCGAGAATGAACAGCAGCAAGATCTTCTTGAGTATTTTATTCCCACGGCGATATTTCAGGAAGCAATTCGAACTCCACAGTCTGTAATCTATGTGGGACGAAAGGGAACTGGAAAAACTGCAACGCTTTACAAAGTTGCGGATACCTTGCGCAAAGATCCACGAAACCATGTATGCATCATCAAACCAGTCGCTTACGAACTAGAAGGCGTTTTGGAACTGCTCAGATCGAGTATTTCAAAAGCTGAACAAGGATACATGCTCGAAAGCCTTTGGAAGTTTCTGGTATATACCGAGCTAGCTCAAAGTGTCGTCGCGGAGCTAGAAGCAAAACCTCCGCACTATGTACGACGCCCAGAAGAAGAACAGCTCTGCAAATATGTCGACGAGTATTCAGATCTGGTACGACTCGAATTTACGGTAAGAATGGAGCGCATATTAAAGGAGTTGTGTCAAATTGATGCTACTCAGCCCATTATGCAACAGCGTTCACGAGTTAGCGAGATCCTGCATAGCAAAGTTTTGCAGCAATTAAGAGAGATCCTTGGCCGAGCCCTACAAAAGAGAGAGCGCGTTTGCGTACTGATTGACAATCTAGATAAAGCTTGGACGCGTGATTCCAATTTAGCTTTGTTGTCCGATTTTCTATTTGGGTTACTTAGTGTAAGTAGAGCAATCTCTGAAGAGTATCAACGGAGTGGAGTAAGTTGGCGTCAAGTCAGGTTGTCTCTTTTAATCTTTCTTCGGAGTGACATTTTCGAACATATTATGCGAGTAGCGCGCGAGAGAGACAAACTGGTATTTAGGCGCCTTGACTGGAATGACCACTCGCTGCTGCAGAATGTAATTGAAGAGAGATTTATGAGCAAGCTAGATAGTAGTGTTTTACCTGATGAAATATGGACGAGGTTTTTTGTCGAAAGAGTTAATCAAGTACATGCGAGAGACTACATCACTAACCATATTATTCCTCGACCGCGTGATATGATCTATTTTTGTAAAGCCGCGCTTGCGCGTGCAGTAAACTTAAAGCATACAATTGTGGAGGAGATCGATATATTGAAGGCCGAGGAACAGTACTCACATTATGCATTCAACGCTTTAGAAGCAGAAACCGGCGCACAGCTAGAGCATTTGGAAAAGCTAGCCTATCAATTTGTTGGCGTAGATGAAATTGTAACGCGTGATCAAATTGTGCAGTTCGCAGAAAAAGCCGGTATAGCCCTTGAGAGAACGCAGTACGTCATAGATCTTCTGTGCGAGGCTACGTTTCTCGGGTTGGAAACAGGCAAAGATAGATTTGAATTCATGTACGATGAAAATAGAGAAGAGGTTATTCGAGCTTTGGCTCGCAAAATTGCAGAAGCAACTGGACAGGAAAGATTCTTGATTAACTTGCCTTTCCATTCTTTTTTGGAGATTAACAAGGGATAGAACCCAAAGGAAGATGAAAGGATAAATCCGGATCACTTCTTAGGAGATTTGTATGGCCGAGAATTCAGTCGACAAAGTATATTCGAATCTATTGCTAGAGCAATATAAGATTTACGTTGAAATGACAGATAGAGTAAGTGCCCGAAGAATTGACGCAAGCAAGGTCTATTCATCGTTGCTTACAGCAATACTTGTTGTGGTGCCTTTTGCCATTGGGACAAATACGCCGCCGGATGTGCAGAAATTGGTGTTTCTATTAATGGCATTTATGGGAATTGCTTTAAACATTTTGTGGATCATTAATGTAAATTCTTATCGACAGCTTAACTCCCTGAAATTCCAAGTTATACATGAAATGGAAAGAGAATTACCGTTTGCTTGCTATTCGCGCGAATGGCAAATTTTGCAGGATAAAAAGGGTAACCGTAACTATGTAAGGTTATCGAGGGTCGAAAGATATGTTCCACTCTTGCTGCTGGTTCCCTATCTTGTACTATTAGTCATGACACTCACTCGCTAAGATCCATAGTTTAGGTCAATCAATTCTGAGCCACAGTAGCGCATGAATCGGCGGCGTCAACGAACACGAGCGGTGCACGCTTTGCGGCCACGGGAGCGGTAAGGGCGAGGCATTCGCCGTGGCGAGGAGGCCGATCAACGCGAATCATGGTGCGATTGCCTCGCCCCTACGGCGATTTGTGATATGATCAACCTGTCTTCATCGAGCAACCTGCCATCTCATCTTCAAGGAGCCACAACCATGTCACGTCTGTCCAATAGTTGGAGTCTGGTCAAAGCGAGTTGGGCGGTGCTGCGCGCCGACAAAGAGTTGATCGTCTTTCCCATCATTGCCTTCATCGGCTCGATCATCGTCACGATCACGTTCATCGTGCCTATGGCGCTGACGCGCATGTTCGACAGGCTCAGCGATGGCGGCGGCAGCCAAATTGGGCTATACCTGTTCAGTTTCCTGTTCTATCTGGTGCAGTACACCGTCGTGATCTTTTCCAACTCGGCGCTGGTCGGCGCGGCCATGATCCGCTTGAAAGGCGGCGACCCGACGGTGCGCGACGGGCTGCGTATCGCCAGCCAGCACTTTAGCTCGATTCTGGGTTACGCGCTGATCTCAGCCACGGTGGGTATGATTCTGCGCGCGATTGCCGAGCGCGGGATAGTGGGCCGCATTGTCTCATCGCTGTTTGGCCTGGCCTGGAACATCATCACGTATCTGGCAGTGCCCATCCTAGTCATCGAAGGTGTGGGGCCTATCGACGCGGTAAAGCGCAGCGGCGCACTGCTCAAGAAGACGTGGGGCGAACAGATCGTCGGCAACTTCGGCCTGGGCGCGGTGTTCGGATTGATCACGATCGGGTTGATCCTGTTGTTTGTGCCGGTGATAATCGTCATCGCGTCAACGCAATCGGTGGGACTGATCCTCGCTGCGATCGCGGGCTTTGTGTTGCTCCTGATCGGCGTGGGGTTGATCAGTTCGGCGCTGAACGGCATCTACACCGCCGCCGTCTATCAGTATGCCACCACTGGCGAAGCCGGCGAATTCTTTGATACGAATTTGGTGAAGCACGCTTTCCGCGCCAAGTAAGCGGCTTCGCACCGCATCGGCCCTTCCGGCACGCGGGCTTCATAGATCGTCTCAGACGTCACTCAATCTATTCCTCAGGATATAACGCAAAACTGTAGGGTGGGCTTAAGACGGATGACAATCCGCCGTTCCGAACCGCTGGATTGTCATCCAGCGGGAGCGTTGGCGAAAAAGTCACCAACACTTTTGCGTTACACTCTATTCCTCATCTACAAGAGGCTACCAACAAAATCGCCTCCGGCTTCAACTCTGAAGACGGAGGCGATGATCTTAGTTCAGGCAGATTAGGCTCGGCGGCGTTTGAGAATGATCAGGCTCATGCTCAAACCGAGCGCGATTGCTGCAGCCAGCAGTAACAGAGGCAGGGCCGTCGAACTCCGCCCGTCGATCTGAATTAGGCGCAGGGCCGTGGGGGCCGATCCGCTGCCCAACGCAAACGGCGAGTAGCTGGCCACGCCCGTCGACTGGAACCAACAGGCTTGTCCGCCGCCCGAAGTGCAGGCCGCCCCGCCTTCCGAGTAGGTATAGTTGCCAGCGCCGCCAACCTGTGCCCACGGACCCCAATGCCACAACTTCAAGGTATTGGCGGGCTGCGCATTGCGCTCGGCCTCGGTGAACCAGAAACGCACGGTGGCCGAGGTCTGTGTCGTGGGATCGATCCGGTAGCAGCGGTGGATGATCGGGTCACCGGGGACCGTCGTGCAAGCCGATTGGTTCCCTTTGATCTGAACGGCCGTCACGCCCATAGCGGTAGTGCCCGGCGTCAGATCGACGCCGTGATATTTGTCGATGGTGCCGGAGGCATCGGTGATGCGCAGGAATTCAGTCGTCGCACTGGCGGGCACATCTTTGATTTGGGCGAGTGAGCCGTTGTTGGCGACCAGGCCGTTCACGTAGAGCGTGATGCCTTGCGAGACGGTCAGCACTGCGCCGCTTTGCAGTGTAAGATCGTTGACGGTGGCCGTGCCGGTGAGGATGGGCCAGCGATTGCCAACAGGTGCGGTTGGAATGACCACACTGCCCGTGGTGGTAGGCACAGCAGCGGGATTCCAATTGGCGGCAACGAACCAATTGGTGTCAGTGTTTCCTGTCCAGGTGTACCCCGTTGTGTTGAAGGGCAAGTAGAAATCAACCCGTTGGGTCGTGCTCTGCACGACATTGGTCGTCGTCACACCCGGAATGTAACCCGTCATGGTCGCCGTGAAAGTGCGCGAACCGCTTGGCGAGAAGAGTGTATAGAAGCCGTTCACGTCGGTGGTGGTTGTGCCACCAGCCTTAGCAACAGTTGCGCCGCTCAATGGAGTCAGCGTGCTGGCATCATAGACGTTGCCGACGACAAGGCCGCCATTTTGCAGCGTGCAGGTACTGGCCGTTACAGTGACATCATCGATATGGGTATCATTGCCATAGTTACTGGTACCCAAGAAAGCGATGCGCACATCGGTCATACTTGCGCCAGTATAGCTGCTGAGATCGATCGTGTGTTGTTTCCAGCCGGCCGATCCATCATAGCGATTGATTGCCGTTCCGACGCTATTCCAGACTGTGCCGCCATTCGTAGATATCTGGGCTTGAATGGTGTCTGCATTTGAATATTGTGTGTCGTGATAGACCCAAACGGCGACTTGCGCAGTCGTGTAGCTGCTCAGATTCAAACCAACTGTGCGATACAGCCGCGTGGCTCTCCCGCTGGTGGCTGTCCATGAGTTGAAGTAGGCGAGTCGCGCGCCACTGTGTGTGCCACCGTTGGCGGGATGGACCGTGTTGGTGGAGGTTGCCCAATTGCCAGTCGTTCCGCTGATATCCACCTGGTCCCAGTTGCCGCTGGGAAAACTCGTAATAGTATCAAACGACTCAGTAAGCATTGTCGCCGAACTCAATTGATGTTCTGGCGCTGTACAGGAGAGGGCATCGATACTCAAGTTGAAATTCTCGGTGCGATTGCCTGTCACGGTGAAGGTGCGGCTGGTGGTAATGTAACCGGGCGTCCAGGCTGCTACACTGAATGTGACGGCACTATTTTCGGGCAGTGTGACGGTGTAGAAACCTGTCACCGGATCGGTCCAGATGGCGCCGCTAGGATAAGGCGTGATGTTCACACTGGCATACAAGGGCCAGTTCGTCGTCGCATCTCTGACGGTACCGGAGACGATGTAGGTTGAGAGGGGCGTCAGAGTGATGTCTTGGGTGGTTGTCAAACTGGTAGCAACGGAGACTCCGAGTACTGTGTTCGATTGATAACCGTAGGCCGCAGCGGTAACCGTGTAGGTTCCCGCGTAGATGGGCATCCAGTACTGGCCTGTGGCATCGCTCTTGGTGCTAAGCGTGCGGGTCACGCTGCTGGCTGTCACCGTCGCGTCTGAAATCGGCAGCAGGTTGGTCGCATTCTTAATCTGGCCGGTCAAATAGCCCACATTCCCTTGCAGGTCGCCACTCACGACGAGCGCGAAGAGCTGGGGGCCTTGCGGCACGTTGTAACCTTTGACGTAAACCACATATTGCCCCAGCAGCGGTTGGCCAAAGTCCACACCTTCCACATTGTTAAGGTGATCGCGATCGCCATCCAGTAAGCCGTCGCCCACGATGTCGTTGCCGTAATAAACGCCGCCGCCCGGCGCGACGACGCGCAGATCGAGGTCGTTGACCAATCCGCCGCCCGCTGCTTCAGTGCCGGGGTAGTCCGACCAGGCTAACGAGACACGGAACGGATGCTGGTTATCCAACACGCTGAAAGTGGCCGAGTATTCTTGATTTGTGCCCAGGCCGGTCGGGTGTTGGTAAAACCACAGTTGGCGTGGAGCATCGTAAATGAGGCTGTTGGCTAAATCGACGCGCCCCCAGCCCTGATTATTATCCGGCCGGCGAGTCACATCGTCTTTGCTGCCGTCGGGAACAGCGGTTCGATACTGTCCCGGTGTCATATCCGCCGCACCGTTAATCAACGTGGCTTTGAGCAGAGCCGCGGTGGGATTGGTGATGCTGTAAGTAACGGAGTAAAACTCACGCACAATGGCGGTGGCACCAGCGGCTAACGGAGTCGCCATGCTCGTGCCGCCCATATAGAGATAGTGAGAATCGTAAACGCCCCAACCGGTCCCCGTGCCTTCGTAACGGACGGAGACGATGTTAGAGCCGGGTGCGACGATGTCCGGCTTAAGCCGCCCATCATCGGTTGGGCCGCGACTCGAGAAGGCCACCATACCGGAGACATTATTTGAAAGCGGATCATCTTTGACCGGGTTGGCGGGATAGTCGGAGGGCCAACAGGTCCCCCAGGTAGAACAGGGGCCGCCAGGATTGTAACCACCCGTGGCGCGCTGGTTTTCTGAAGCGCCGACCGTAATGACATTTTTCGCGGTGCCGGGCGCCCCGATGGAGTCAGGATCGATCATGCCATCGCCGTTCGCATCGATGCCATCATTACTGGCCGCGAAGAGGACCGTCATATCCGGGTGCTCCCAGATAAACCGATCGGCATTGCGTGAATCGATGGTGTATTGCCCGTACACACTTGCTCCCCATGAGTTCGTGTTCAAGCGCACCCGCGGATCGACGTTATACATGGTGCCAAAGTAGTTTGTATACAGATCGGCGGGCAGCCCGCTGAAGTCATTACACACGCCCCAAGCAAAGAGTTGGGCTTCAGGCGCAATACCGGCCTGCGTGCCCGCATAGGAATGGGTGGTTGTGACTGCGCCGCTGTTGACGCCGCTGCCCAGCACCGAACCGGCCACGTGCGTGCCGTGTTCGTTGGCATCAGTCCAATTGTGACAGGTGCTGGCCGGGCCGGTGGTGCCGGTGAAGATACGACCCGCAAAATCGGCGTTGATGGTCGCCGGGTTGCCCGTGCTAACCCCCGTGTCACCGACGACCACGATCTGGCTCGCGCCATAGAGGCTGAGTCGCTGCTCAACCAGATCCTTTTTCATGATCAGGTTGCTGCGCGCAATGGAATTGGTGACCGTGTAAGGCACCCACGGCTCAATCCAGGCAACGCCGCCGAGATTGGCGGCACTGGCTAGAGCGGTAGTGGGCAGTTCAATCTTGAATTGTGCGCCGCCGCCGCTGTCTTGCGCTTCGGCGATGATACTGGCGCCGAGTGTCTCTAATTGGACGCGCATGCGGCTGCCCGATTCACCCGTAAAGGCCCGCACGACCACTTGGGTGGTTTTACCCGGCAGCGCCATGTTCATCGGTTTGTCGAGCGCCGTGCTCAGGCGATAGGCGGGTTGATAGAGGCCCACCCAGCGGACTTCGGGTAGACTACTCAGCTGGTCAGCTGTTGCCTTATTCATCCGCACGATATAGGCAAATTGCGGGACGTAATCCAGTACGGTTGCCCCCATCTTCTCCAATGCCATCTTCCACTCAGGGAAAATAGGGCCGGTGAATTGCACTAAGTAATACCCCGCGCCATCTGCCGCATAGGCCGTGAGACTTAGATTGGCCGGGAGGTTGGGTACGCTGACGAGCGGATCGAACGCGCCCGATTGCAGCTTCAACTCGATCGAATCTGTGGTGGGTTCGACCGAACTTGAAACGGTGGCCGTAATCGGCTGCTGGAGATTGGCGGATGGATCAATTGGAATGGGGGGTTGATCTTGCTGCGCAATAACCAGGGTGACACCTATTGAAAGAACAAAAACTAATGACAATACGACTGCTGCGAACACTTTTTTCATCGGAACTCCTTTGCGAAGAATTATGGGTATAGTCGCCACAGGCATTGAAAAAGGTTCAATGAAAACGCCCGATCTGGTTTGCAGTCTGTCCAAAACGTGTTTACTTGACGTGACAATATGCTCTGCTCTTCTGCCTGGGCGAACCTGATCGCGCAGATGCCTGGAAAAATGCTCTCTAAATGCAGGTACGCTGAAGACCATGGTTGGTCTTCAGCGTGTCCCGACTTTTCCTGCTGCCTTCTTGTTTGGATTGACTTATTACTTAGATGATAATAGAGGAAAGTTTGCAGCGCATTTGGCGGGGGCCAAATTAAGTTACGATTGAGTTAATACTTCATTACTGTTTCATTAAAAGTGTCGAGGATTAAGCTTCCGGTGGCTTCGGCGGCTTGGTCGTGCCGCGTGGAGCACGCTCGCGCGGTTGGGCCTTTTGGCGCGCCCGCCGACTGGCGATGGCGAGGATGATGATCGCCACGACGAGCGGCGCGCCGAACAACAATAACTCATCGAGGATGCCGGCTGCGCCGTGAAGCAGAGGTGTGAACGTCGGTGAATAGAGCATGAGGTGGCTCCTAAGTAAAATTGTAACAGGCCGTGATCTCCCGGTCAAACCAGCGAGCGGCATGGTAGAATTGCGCCCGTCGTGGGTAGCGAATTCAGGGAGGATAACGTGCATCAACATGACCCTATACTACCCTGGCCGGCGTGTTGACCGGCCGTCACTGGGAAGCGATGTCGTAGGCGCGTCAAGCGACTTTGGAATGTTATAGGCTTGATGGTGTATAATTTGAATCAAGTTGGGAGCAGAGCCACATGTCCCTCATGTTTTTTTCCGATGAAGCCGAAGTGCCTCTCCCACCGCGCGAGGTGCGGATTACAGAAGCTGCGGCGCATCCGTCGCCCGATGGCTATCGCGTGGCGTTAAGCATCACCTTAACGCCCTTTCTGGAGTACCCCAACCTGGAAGTTCGCTTGTACCGCCCCGCTGGCGAAGAAGAACGCAGCCTGACTGTTGTGGGGACGATGGAACGCAATTTGTTGCTTACGCTGCACGTCAAGCAGCCCATCCCGGGCGGCGCCTATCGCGTGCAGATCGAATTGGTTTACGAAGGCGAAGTGCTGCAAACGCAGGACGTCCTATTCTCGATGCCGGAAGCGATCGGATAAATGGCGCTCGACGATCAAATTCGTGAACTGCTAAAATCGGCCCACACGATCGGCGTGGTGGGCCTCTCTGAAAAATCCTGGCGACCCAGTCACGATGTCGCGTCGTATTTGCGATCGGCCGGTTACACGATCGTGCCGATCAATCCCACGATCAAAACCGTGCTGGGCTTGCCGGCCTATCCTGATCTGTTAACGGCGGCCCGTGAACACCCGATCGATATCGTCAACATTTTCCGGCGGCCGGAGTTCGTGCCAGACCTTGTGGAGCAAGCCATTGCCATTCACGCGAAAGCCGTGTGGATGCAATTGGGTGTGATTCATCACGAGGCGGCCCGCCGGGCGTATGACGCAGGTCTAGTGGTTGTGATGGATCGCTGCATGAAAGTGGAATACCAACGCTGGCGGGACAGCGAGGAGAAGGAACCATGGACCCGATGATCGGGCGGACGATTGGCAAATACCGCATCGTCGAACATCTGGGACGAGGCGGCATGGCCGAAGTGTATAAAGCGTATCAACCTAATCTCGATCGCTATGTGGCGATCAAGATGATGCACGCTTTCCTGGCCGACGAAAAGGAATTTCTCACCCGTTTCGAGCGTGAAGCCAAAGTCGTGGCGACGCTGCGTCATCCCAACATCGTGCAAGTCTACGACTTCGATGTCGAAGGCGGCGTGTCCTACATGGTGATGGAGTTCATCAGCGGCGAGACGTTGAAGAGCCGCATGCAGAATTTGGAAACGCAGGGCCAGTGGGTGGCGCTGGACGATGCGGCCCGCGTCATTCTGTCGGTGGGTTCGGCGTTGAAGTATGCGCATGAGCGCGGCATGGTGCACCGTGATGTGAAGCCCGCCAATGTGATGATCACGCTGGAAGGCCAGGTCATCCTCACCGACTTCGGCATTGCCAAAATTGTCAGCATGTCTAATCTTACGGCCAGCGGCGCGATGGTGGGGACGCCCAGTTATATGGCGCCCGAACAAGGCATGGGCCAGCCCGGCGACGAACGCAGCGATATATACTCGTTGGGCGTGATGCTCTATCAATTGGTGCTGGGGCGCCTGCCCTATGATGCGGATACGCCGTTAGCGGTCGTGTTAAAGCACATCAATGAGCCACTGCCGCTGCCGAGAGCCCTGAAGCCCGATATCTCTGACGATCTCAATCGTGTGATCTTGAAGTCTTTAGCAAAAGATCCGAATGATCGCTACCAGAAGGTGGCCGATCTGTCAGCGAATCTGCGCCAAGCCACAGGCATGTCGCCCGAAGATTCGCAAGCGAATGCGGCCAAAGGCGCGGCCATCAAATTGACGGGCGCCACGCTGGTCGGTCGGGTGGGCGGGGGGGGCACACCGTTGCCCACGGCCGCGACGGCACCGAAAGAACAATCGGGTACACAAGTGTCCGCACCGAAAACGGTGGTGGCAGGCGCGGCGGTAGTCGCCCCCTCAACTGTCGTGTTTACTCCATCAGCTGCCGCTCCGGTGGCGGCTCCCGTGGCAGCCCCGGCAGGGGAGAAGAAACGGCCTGGTTGGTTGGTGCCTGTGTTAGGGCTTGCGCTGGTCGCTATCGTCGCTATGGGTGTCATTGCCGTGATGAGCGGTCGCGGGGAAACGCCGTCGGCCACTCCGCCGGCAGCGGTCGCTAATATCCAACTCACCGAATCGGCCGCAGCGGATTTGACGAAAACGGTAGCGGCTGTGGCTAATTTGACTAAAGAAGCAGTGAGCACTCCAACCGCTGCGCCGCTTACGACTAAACTGTTGAGCCTGGAAAAAGAAGCCGAACTACGCGATAAAGCGGGCAGCGATCCGACGGCGCAAATCGAGGGCCTGCTGCCAGCCGGTTCGCGGTTCTTTGTCAAAGCCCGCACTGACGATTCAAAGTGGGTGCGCATTGAAACATTCGATGGAGTGACCGGTTGGATTGACGCGGCTGTTACCGGCCTAAAGCCGGAAGAGTTGCAAGAGTTGCCGGCGGCGACGACCTTAACGCGCCTGACCGATACGCCCACACCCACCAAGGTGCCAACGGATACCCCGACTCCAACGTTGACGGCGACACAAACCAAGACGCCTGCGCCCACACGCACACCAGGTCCGACGAAACCGCCCGTGACACCTAAGCCAGCCACCCCCACTGGGGCTCCACCTTCGCCGACTAAATCAGCGGCGGCCGAGCCGCTCGGCTACGGCTTCAGTTTTCAGTTCTGTACATTCGATGGGAATAACTATACGTGTAATGTCAACGTGTGGGGTAGTGGCGGAGATGGCAAGTATCACTTTGCGCTTGAAAATCCTGATACCGGCAACTGGGAAGAGAAGACAGGTGGCGCCGCTAATTACCTGATGCGTTCGCGCCGCTGTAAGATCAAGACCCAGCAGCTGCGCGTATGGGATGAATCGGGCAATCACATCGAGCCGAATTTGACCATGGATCCCAATGCGCTGGATCCGGCGATATTCCCTGGCGGCGCGGGCTGCACATCGTAACACGCTTGACCTCAACAGGCTAAGCGCGTCTCATCAAGGTTTGTTCAAATGGCCCCCAACGAAGATGTTGGGGGTTTCTCTTCTTTAAGCAATGGCGTTGCCAGTGTGGTTCCGAGCAGCGCGCGCTTAAAATGTGATATACTCACTGCGACCAAACTTTCTTCAGCGGGGGATTTCTGCGTTGAACAAGCATCTGCGGATCATCATCGTCGATGACCATGAAGTGGTACGCTTGGGCTTGCGCGCGCTGTTGGAACGGCAGCCCGGTTTCACGGTGGTGGATGAAGCGGGCAATGCCAAGGAAGCTGTGCAAAAGGCTTTACAGCATCGGCCCGAAGTGGTGGTGCTGGATATTCGTTTGCCCGGTGGCAGCGGCATTGATGCCTGTCGTGAGATTGTGACGGCCGCGCCGGAAGTCAAAGTCATCATGCTTACTTCATTCGCCGAAGACGATATGCTCTTTGAGGCGATTGCGGCGGGTGCGGCAGGCTATGTGTTGAAGCAAATCGGCGGCGACGATCTGGTGCGCGCGATCGAATCGGTGGGGCGGGGGGATTCGCTGTTGGATCCGACTTTGACCCAGCGCGTGTTTGCGCGCGTGCGCGAAGCCCAACGCAAGGATGAACAATCGGCTTTCAGCCAGCTGACCGAACAGGAAATGCGCGTGTTGGGCTTGGTAGCCGAAGGCAAAACCAATCGCGAAATTGCGCAGCAATTGTTCCTGGGTGAGGGCACGGTGCGCAACTACGTCAGCAGTATCCTCAGCAAACTGGCGCTCACCAATCGCGCCGAAGCGGCCGCCTATGCGGTGCAACACAACATCCGCGCGTATCTGGCCGAGTCCTCGTAACAGATTATTCAGCTTAGGAGACCGGCACCAGCCCGCTGTTACCTCAAGTAACAGCGGGCTTTCTATTTCTTGTGATATGTTGGAAAGTGCGCCGTCCTCGGTGGCGACAACCCGCGCCGGGACGGTGCTGTGATCCGATCTTGCAGCAGTTCTCAATTTGGATCCGTATAACCGCTTCGCGTCAGTCGTGGTTTGCGGCCAAAAAGCGACTGAAGTCGCAACTACCGGCGTCAATTGTTTTCATATTGAGAATTGCTGCGATCTTGCGTTGTAATGTTAGTTACCATGACGCATGTAACATCGATCAGGTGACAACAGGCACTTTTCCCAACACAATTACAGCGTTATATTATTCACAAGTATATACGCTTATTCGTATAATCGGATATTAGAATAGAAGTTTACTCTAGAAAAGGCCACGCGATGCAAAAACCACAAAAATCCGAAATACAACTCCTCCACGCCGAAGTCTGTCAAGCGCTGGCCGATCCGACCCGCATCATGTTGTTATACCTTATCGCCGAAGGCCAAAAGAGCGTGGGTGAATTAGCCCTTGCGTTGGATCTCAACCAACCGACTGTCTCACGCCATCTCAAAGTGCTGCGAGAACGCGGCATGGCCAAGACCGAACGGTTTGGCGCCACCGTCATTTATTCACTGACCGATCACCGCGTCATCGATGCCTTAGATTTACTGCGCGCGGTGATGACAGACAACTTACTGCAAAAAACTGCTCTGGTCGATTTGCTCAAGCAAGCCTGATGACGTCTTAAGGAGCGAAGGATATGATTTCAAAACGATTTGTATTGTTGCTGGGCGCAACCATACTCGTCGCGCTCGTCGCGATCGGGTTGAGCTCACGCCCGATCGGCCCGGCGGCGCCTCGCCAGTTCAGTGATCGCGCCCTGTCGATCGTCTCTGCTGTCGATCCCACTGCGCGCGTTCAACCCCAGGACCTGAAGTGTAACGTGAAAGTCGGGTGGGGCCTGGCCCAGTGTGGATCGCAAGCCTCGTCGTGCAAGAACTGCCACGAAGTGAAGGGCGAAGATTCGGTCAATGCCAAAGGCGATTGGCACATCTCGCATGCCTTTGGCGATTTCTGCGAGTTTTGCCATGCCGGGAATGTGCAAGCGTCCGATGAAGCCGCTGCGCATCAGGGCCTGGTTCAACCGCTCGGCGATGTGAAGACCAATTGCTCATCGTGCCATGCCGACAACTATCAGGCCAAAGCCGAATCTTATGCGAAGACTTTGGGCGTCACTCTCGGCAACAGCACTGGCGGATCAACGCCACCGCCAGCTGATTCATCTGCTACATCGAACACCGCCGCACAGCCTGCACCGCCGGCAGCACCTCAACCTAAACCGGCGGCAACACCAACTTCCAATGAGATTACCGACTACGTCGCGCAGTATCGAGCCGAGAAGCCTAAGCCCCTCAGCGCAGGCACGATCCTTACCGGCCTCCTGCTGGGGCTGACTGTGGTTGGCGGCGGATCATTCATGTATTGGAACGAGAAACGCCTGCGCTTGATGCCACGCTCGGCTGCCCGTACAACAACGGTCAGCGCTACCGACGAGCGGTCACAGGAAATGGGTCGATTGCTACCGATATTAGAGAAGATGGATGCAGAGACCTTACGCGCGCTGCGCACCATCCTTTCAAAACGCTCATAAACGAGCGGCGTTGAGGAGAATTAACCATGAACAAATTTGTCGCTTACCTGCGTCAACCGGAATGGTCACCCTATGTGGCTGGATCCGGACTGGGCTTCGTCATCATTATCGCGCTCGTGCTGAGCAACGCCCTGCTGCCTGCACCAACACTCGTCGGTGCATCAGGAGCCTATGAGAACCTCGTCGCTCCAATCGGTACTGCCATCGATCCGGCCAACACCTATTTCAAGTTCATCATGCCGGCAGGTCTCACCTGGGCCGTGTGGGTTCTGGTTGGCATCTTCTTGGGCGGTCTGGCCTCGGCCTTGTTGTCGGGGACGTTCAAATTGCGCAAGATGCCCGATCAGCAGTGGGAAAGCGTGTTTGGCAAGAGTGTCGTCAAGCGCTGGGTCATTGTCTTCCTCGCAGCGGCATTGTTGGAATACGCGGCCGGCATCGCCGGAGGCTGCACCAGCGGTCTGGCGATTTCAGGCGGCGTGGTGCTGGCGCCAGCTTCGTTCCTCTTCATCGCGGGCATGTTCGCCTCGGGCATCGTGACGGCAATGGTGATTTATCGGAAGAAGTATTAGTGACAAGTGAAGAGTGAATCGCCAAGCGTGATTCCACTCATCATCATTGAGAGCACGATTTATCACAGGTAGTCACTCTCAACAGGAGAAACTAACATGACCATCATCGCTCCCCTCTTCATCGGCTTGCTGTTCGGGTTCTTTCTGCACAAAGGCGGCATGACGCGCTATCACAAGATCGTCAACGTCTTCCGCTTCACGGATATGGCTGTCCTCAAGTTCATGATGTCCTCGCTCGTCGTCGGCATGATCGGCATCTACCTATTGACCGATCTGGGCATCGTGCCGAGTATGCCCATCACCCCGACCTACATCGTCGGCAACTTGTTCGGCGGACTCCTGTTCGGCGTCGGTATGGCAACGGCCGGGGTGTGCGCCGCGCCGATCGCGGCTGGCTCGGGCGAAGGCCGTTTGGACTACATTATTCCCGGCATTTTGGGCATGCTCAGCGGGGCGTTATTGTTCGGCTTGACCTACAACCAGGTTTATCCCGCGATCAACAAGATCGCCAACTCGGGTGCGATCACGCTGCCTGAAGTGATCGATGCCAGTCACTGGCTGGTGATTGGCCTGTTCACGGCGGTTACGATCGTGCTGTTCTACATTCTCGAACGTGCCATTCGCATGCGGGCCGATAAGACCAAAGTGTAAGTCACACCACTCTGAGTTAGCCAAGGATTGAAAATATGGCAGACGAAATCATTCAACTTTCACGGCGCAACTTCCTCAAGCTCTCTGGCGCAGCGTTAGCGGCGACGAGCCTGGCCGGTATCGGCTTCAATACGGCAGCGGCAGCCTCGACGGTTCATAGCGGCGGTGTGACCTATGATCACATGGTCCGCACGATGTGCGAGCAGTGCGTGTGGCGCTGCGGCGTGCTGGCCAAGGCCAACGGCAATCGCATCGTTAAGCTGGAAGGCAATCCTGACCATCCGCACTCGCGCGGCATGTTGTGCGGCCGCGGCCAGAGCGGCTTGATGATGGCTTACGATCCCGATCGGATCAAATTTCCCATGATTCGGGCCGGGGAGCGCGGCGAAGGCAAGTTCCGGCGCGCGACGTGGGATGAAGCGCTAGGCGTAGTCGCCACCGCCATGTTGGACATCAAGCAGAAGTATGGCCCGGAAGCGATGATCTTCTCGTCGACCCACAACTTGAGCCAGCCGCTGTTTGAGAATTTACTGTATGCTTTTGGCTCGCCCAATTACGGCACGCAGCGCAGCTTGTGCTTCAATGCGATGATCGTGGCGAACCAGCTGACCTACGGCCTGGAAGAGCCGGCGCGCGATTACACCAAGTTGAAGTACCTCATCCTGACGGGGCGCAATCTCACCGAAGCGATTTCGACCTCCGAAACCGGCGATTTCATTGAGGCCGTCGCACAGGGTGTGAAGGTCGTCTACCTGGATCCGCGCTTCACCAAGACCGCGGCCAAAGCGACCGAGTGGCTGCCGATCAAGCCCGGCACCGATCTGGCTTTCCACCTCGCCCTGCTGAACGTGATCGTCGGCGAGAAACTCTATGATCAAGCCTTCGTACAGCAGCATACGATCGGATTTGATGAGCTCCAGAAAGAGATCGTGTCGTACACTCCCGAGTGGGCCGCGGGCCTCACCGAAATTCCAGCCGATACCATTCGACGTATTGCGCGTGAGTTTGCGGCGGCCGGAGCGAATGCACTCGCGCACAACGGTTGGCGCACTTCGAACTTCGTGAACTCCTTCCAGACCGAACGGGCCATTGCTGTCCTTAACGGGTTAGTGGGAAATTGGGGCACGACCCTGTTCGATGCCGGTGGCGAAGGCGGCACGCACGGCGTCGCGTTGGGCAGCCCGCCACAACCCGCTTACCCGCGAGGCCGCGCGCAGCGTCTCGATGGTGTGCCCTGGAAATATCCGCTCGTGCCGCTGAAGATCGGCGTCTTTCAGGAAATCCGCGACGCGGTGTTGACGGGCAAGCCGTATCAGGCGCATGGCTGGTTTATCGCGCGCCAGAACCCGCTGCTGAGCTTGCCGGATCGAGCCAAAACGATCGAGGCGATCAAGAAGCTGGATTTCATCGTCACAGTCAGCCTCATTCCCAACGACACC
>Ga0182021_10004169_pt1 | contig 16952 bp, 18 predicted proteins | sample 612E3MmetaG_FD_120493 | JGI IMG/M metagenome (GOLD analysis project Ga0182021, IMG submission 120493) | Permafrost microbial communities from Stordalen Mire, Sweden - 612E3M metaG (Illumina Assembly) | ecosystem: Environmental > Terrestrial > Soil > Wetlands > Permafrost | place: Sweden...
CCCATGTCGTGGTACAGGGGCAGCCACGAGACGATGCAATCGTCGGGCGTGATTTTCAGCACCTGGGCGTAGCTCACCACTTGGCGCAGCACGGCCTGGTGGGAGAGCGCCACTCCTTTTTTCAGGCCGGTGGTGCCTGAGCTGTGCTGCAGGAGTGCAGTCTCCCCGGGAGTGGCGGCGTGGGGCGCAAAACCGGCCGGGATATTTTCCGCCTGCTCTGAGGTCAGCAGGTGCAGAGGGAGGTACGTAGTGTTTTCGCGCAAGGGCCCGAGATTTTCGTGGTAGGTGAGCAAGGCGCCGGCGCCGATCCGCTCGAACAATTTCTGGTGGGAACTCCAATAGAGACGCGGATCCTGCTTGCTCGTGGGATAGGGCAGGAACGAAGGGATCGCTCCGGCCAGCATCGCGCCGAGAAACGAATACAGCAGGTCGGGGGAATGCCGGAGGATGATCAGAACGACCTCGCCCGGGGCCACGCCGTTTTGGCGAAACAGGTTGGCGTAGCGTTCCGCGCCGCGCCGCAGGTCCCCACGACTGATAATGGTTTTCCCGCCCGCCTGGATGAAATGGCAGAAAACCTCGCGATCCTGGGCCGCGCCGCCGGGGAGTGCATCCAAGATCGTTTGCATGCGATTTACCAAGGACCGATTCGCGAAGTTTTGGGGGAGATGGGCTTTGAAGTTTGCGGCAAGTGTATCCTGACTTTCGTGCCGGGTAAGAAACCGGACCCAGCAGATTTTCGCTAGACAAATTTTCGCCAAACGGGCCCCGCGGCAGACTGATCCAGGTTGCTACTTTTGTTGACTGTGGTTGCCCAAGCCACGATCCTTCCGTCAAGAATCTCCCGAAACCGCACGATAAACCAAGGTAAAAGATGGATATATTGAGTGAAGCCAGGAGCAACTATACTACAGCGGCATCCTGTCAGGCCACTGACCAGCCGAAAAACAGCAACCGCTGGACCTTGTTTCAAGAGGATATGAGATCGCTGATCCGAGCCCATGGCGACATATCCGAGGCCATCGCCCACGCGCAAACCTGCGGGTTCGATCACCGCGGCGTTATTGCGGGTAACGAAAGCAAGATCCTGCTGCTCAGGCACGTCTTGTTCTATGAATACCCTCATTTCGCAGGCTATATCGACAAGTTCTCCGATTCCCCCGTTTCAATTCCGGCGACTCTGGCCAAGCTGGGCAATGGTCAACTGGTCAGCGATATCATGTACTTCCACATGTTGTATATATTGACCTCGCTGACATTTCAGCCGCAGATCGAAACGGTTTGCGAAATCGGGGGCGGTTACGGGGGCCCGGCCCGGTTGTGGCTGACGAATCCTATCCGGCGAATCAAGAACTACACCATCGTCGATCTGCCCGAAAGCTTGTTTTATGCGGAGACGTTTCTCCGGGCGGCCTGTCCGGACGCCGAAATAGTCTACTGCAAAAGCGAGCGAGATTGCCGTAATGACAAGAATAACACCTTTTATCTGGTTCCGATTCACCTGGCGCAAGGTACGGCGGCAATGCGGTTCGATCTGATTACGAACACGGGTTCGCTGGCCGAGCTGTCGGACGAATGGGTCGATTACTGGTCAAAATGGCTGCAGGCGCAACAATGTAACCTGTTTTATTCCCATAACTATTTTGGCATCCCAGTCGGCAAGCTCTTCGAGGCGAGAAATATCATTGCTCCGGCCACTCCGCCCGGGTGGCGGGTGGGCCAGCTGCGGATGAATCATCCGCTGATGATCTTGACGTCCGCGGATAGGAATAGCGCAGAGCTTCTCCTCACGAGGACGTTATCGGCGAAAAATCGCAATTGGATATATCAAATTCAGCGATTGCAGGAAGAAGAAAGACTAACCCTCAGGGAATTTGCCTATTATTTGTTCAACCTGCCGGATCCCGAACATCTGGATGTATATCAAGAGCTAAAAATGCTCAAAAAAGCCATTGCCGATTTGCGGTTCTTGCCCAAGGAACTGTTGTATCTGGTGGGGCGAATTGAATCCAGCCAAGCGTTTGGTTTGCTCAAGAAAGATCAGGTGCAGTATGTTCGCGATCTATCAACGAAACTGAAGGAGATCTACGCGGCCAATTTCCCGCAAGGCCGCCACGCTGAATGATCGAACGAAAGCGTTGCCCGCAGACGCGGAAGCCATCTCGGGCTGACGGATCAGGTTTTTTTGCAATACACGGACTGCAGGAAGGCCGCTTCGAACGTCAATTGATGGGTCGTTTTCACTTCCAGAGTATGCTTGCGGGGCTGAGGCAGAAAGAGTGCGAAGGCCAATCCACCCCACATCTGCCGATAACATGACTCATCGGGGTGCAGGACGCCGGGGCTGAAATCAAGTTCAACGTAATGGCAGTATGGATTCCGGCTCCAATTCGCGGCGAGGATCCCTTTGCGACATCCGGGATTGAAGCTGTCATGCATCAAGACGACCATTTGCGTCAGGGGACGGACGGAGAGAACGTGTTCGACATCTATCCGGACTCCTTCCGCGGAATGGTCGCCGTCGATGAAGATGAAGTCGGGCGTGGTCCCGGCATCGGCCAGTCTTTTCAAGAGAACGGGCAAGACGTCATGGGAGCTGCCGGTGATAAACTCGGTATTGGGAAACTTGCCCGCCAGCCGGGCTTTGACCATCGGGTCGATATCGATGGATATGGCCTTGGTTGAGTACCGCGCCATGAGCGCTAGCGTCACCCCGGTTTCGGTGCCGACCTCGATCGTGCATTTGGGCCGCAAGGTCGAAAGGAGGGCCTGAAATACGGCGTTTTCGTTATAGGCCATGTGCACCGACGTCGCCGGAATCGCGATGAACCGTTCGGTGCCCATGATACAGGGGAAGATGAGATGGTTGATTACTTCCAGGTCTTCGGGTCTCGTTTTCATAGGAGAGGCCGGGCTTGGCCGGGGTTGTGGTTAATGGGCAGGCGGGGCAATACGGGACAAGATTGGGCCATTGCGATGACTTGTTCCCCCAATGTAATAGTGGATTTCATGCGTTTAAATCTGGACTCCACTTTTCCGAATGGTGTCCAGCATCCAATACGCCCGCCACCGGAACCAGTCCTCTTCCATGCCAGGATAGTCCAGCCCCACGGCGCGCAGTCCTTTTTCGAGCTCGGCGTAGCGGCTCGCCGTCTCCCAGAGGTGCATGTTGGCGCTATAGTTGGTCTTGGCGGCGAAGATCCGCTGGCAGGCGAAGGGCGTTTTTTCGTAGTACATGCCGTAGGTGAACGCCAGGAGATGGCACAGAAAGAAGTCGACCTGCGGGCCGAGCTTGGGGAAGAGCTGGTCCATCTCCGCGCCGCCGTGCTTCATGAAGAGATCCCGTCGCCAGATGGTACTGGGCGAGGTGACGACATAACGGCAGTTGATGAACCCCTGGGCGCATTGCAGCGGTGTGTTGTAGCCCGTGACTTCCGCCGTGCCGCACGATAGGACCAGTTTTCCCGTCTCGGCCTGAACGATGCCCGTGATTCCGTAGAAGCCTGCAGGCCGGGAATCCTGCTCGAGGGCCGTCACGGCGTTTTTGAAAAAATCCATGCCAATGACGAAGTCGTCGGCCGCCGCGCTGTAGAGGTATTTGCCGGAGGCCCGGTGGGTGATGTCCTGGCAGGCTTTGATCACGCCGAGGTTGGTCGGGAAAAAATTCGCCCGGATGCGGGAGTCCTGCCGGGCGTGTTCCCGGATGATGTCCTGGCTGCCGTCGGTGGACCCGTCGTCGGTGAGCACGATTTCGAAATCGGTCATGGACTGCCGCAGAAGGCCGGCCAGGCATTTAGGCAGGAAACGGCCATGATTATAGTTCGGAACAATGACCGAGATGAGGGGCGGGCGGGCGGGCATGGGTGAGTTCCTATTCGGCGAACCAAGAGGCTTCCCGGACGCGGAAGAATGGTTTACCTCCCGTCGTCGCGCGTACGACGGCGGGAGGGGGAGTTGCGAAGCCGGTTGCTACGAGCGCCTCGGTGTCGGTCAGCGTGGCGGTCATGTCAGTTGATCAGCGGCACGAGGATACGCCGCGGGGACAGCTCGAGAAGGCGGCGATAGATGGGCCGGACGTTCTCGAGCGAGGTGATAAGGTAGGAGCTGTTCGGTGACGGTGCGACCTTCCCGGTATGGCGCACGGTGACCGGCACATTTTCGTAGGTGGTGCCGTCGCGTGCCGGGTCATCGTCGAGCACGCATTCGAGCGCGGAAAAATCCGTGCGCAGGTGGTAGCCGAGCGTCGCCAGCATGAGGCTGGCACCGTAGCCGTAGACGGGCCGGGGCAATGCTTCGAGCAACTCACCCATGATCGCCATCTGCTCGCGGTAGCGGGCGATGCGGCGCTCCAGGTGCGCGATGCGTGCCGGCAGATCAAGGGCCGGCTTCGATTGCGCAGTTTGAGCGCGGCGAAAGGAGACGAGCAGTGCGCCGCCGCATGAGCCCTGATGGTGGAAGGCATGGCCGAGATACTCGCCGCCGCATTCCCAAATGAGATGCCGAAACGAATCAAGGTCGTAGTAGTGGAAGTGCTGGTGGAAAACTGCATCGAAGCGCTGGGCTTCGACGAGATTAGAGAAGCAGGGCACTTCGGCGACGTAGAGGCAGTCCGGCCGGCATTGGGCGAACCATTGCCGGATCACCGCGCACGGTTGCGCGATATGCTCGAGGGTATGCCGGCAGACGACAAGATCGAGCGGAGGCAAGTCGTGGGCAAGATCCACCTGCTCGATGAAGCGTCCGAACACACGGACGCCGTCGATCTCCTGTCCGTCCACTGATGCGCATATCGGATCGATGACGGCACGGTGTTGGCATTGGGCGGCGAGCTGGCGGGCAACGTAGAGATCGTTGCCGCCGATGTCGGCCATCGAGGTGAAGGATCGACCGCCAGTCAGACGCCGCAAGTAGTCGAGGAAGAAGGCCACCCCGCTGCGAGACTTGTCGGAAGCGCCGGTGCGGAAGGAATATTCGGAGTCAGTGTAGAGGACCTGGGGATCGAGCTGGTAGCGAAGTTGCACGTGCCCGGTAGGAAGGGAGATCACCAACTCCTGGTCGTAGGCGAGGGGCCGATCGGGGCAAAACGGGCCGAACCGTTCGGTCAACGGCAGGGCGGGGAGTTTCCACAGCGTGTGAAATTGCGTCGCGTCACTGACGCCGCATTGGGTGATGGCTTGCATGGTTCAATGCCAGGGCATCTCGGCCCGGCGGGTGATGAACAGACTGCCGTCCTTGTAGCTGGCCGGCATGCCGGACAGCGACGTTACCTTTGCCCAACCCAGCTTTTGCGCGAAGGCGTTCACCCCGATTCTCTGCAAGTGTTCGTATATTGCCCGGGCATTCTCTTCGGATCCGACTTCGACCATCATGTCGGTATTGCGCCAGTGGTCCGCGCTCGTGCCGAGGATGATGACACGTTCCTGGCCTTCAGCGTCCATCTTCACGAAATCCACCGAAGGCATGATGTTCGCAATCGATTCCACGCGTACCGGGAAGCGTTCGAGCTCGCCATAGGCGCTCGGTTTTGCCCCCGCGAGATGGCTGCTCGTCGTATTGCCAAGCACGCGCACAAACTCCAGAACGCCGGTTGCGTCGGAAACTGCTGCTTCGACCAGCTCAACCGACGTAATCTCGTTAAGTTTGAGGTTGCGTTGCAGCAGAGCGGCGTGGGTTGGATCCGGCTCATAGGCTTTCACGTTCCATCCGCAGCGAGACATGAGGATGCTGTGCAGGCCAAGATTTGCGCCGATATCGGCCGCGCGCCGATAACGACTGCGATTCGCCCAATAAAAAGCAAAGATGATCAACTCGTCGGTTCCGAATAGGTCGAGCGTATCGATCGCCCCCATCTTCGTATAGGGGAACACCACCCCGCCGAACCCCGCGAGCGGCGTTGGCGTGGCGGTCGCGGACGCGAAGCCGGAGGCGGTCGCAGTGGCGAGAGCGATGCGATCGATCATCTGATAAAACCGTGAAGTGCGCGCATGCAGGGAGACAACCTCGGGAAGAGCGTCGATGATGTCACTGAGTTGAAGAGGAGTTTTTGTAGCCATAACGACGAGGGGAACGAAACGGGGAATTAGCGGCGGGGCGGAATTCTGAAACGGCGAACCTTTTCGACGATTCCTTCCGGAGTCATGCCGATCTTCGCACAGAGTTCTTCATACGTGCCATAACCATGAATGAAGTCCTCGATCGCAATCTGTTCGGCGGCGACGCCGTCCAGCCCAAGGCAGGCGCGGAGGCACAGTTGGAACAGCCCATCGTGGGCCGAAAGTTCCTCGACGGTGATAAAGCGGCGGGTTTTCTCGACGCTGGCCCGCAGCAGCGCCGCATCGAACGGTTTCAGCGTGTGGAAATAGAGCACCTCGGCCGAGAGGCCCTGGGTCGCCAGATTGTCCGCGGCACTAAGCGCCGTCCGCAGTTGCGTACCGATGACGGCGATCGTGACATCGCGTCCTTCCCGTAGGCGCAGGCCCCGGCCAAACACAACGTCGCCGGGAGCAAGCTCCACCCCGTGCGGATTCTCGGGCAGGCGGTAGTAGTTGATCAGCCCGTTCGTGTAGATTTCCTTGAACAGTTTGTTGAACTCGACCGGGCTGCCGGGCAGTACGACCACGCCACGCTTCAAATGGCAGATGAGAGAGACATCGGTGTAGCAGTGGTGACTGCACCCGAGCTGTGCGTAGTCAAAAGCGCCGCCGACGGAAACGAGGTTCAGGCTCAGCATCTGATAGCCGAAATCCAGTTTGATCTGCTCGTAAGCGCGCTCGGTAATGAAGGGTGCGATGGTGTGGACGACCGGGATGAGGCCGGTCTTGTTGAGGCCAGCCGCCATGTTGACAATGGTGGGTTCGCAGATGCCGATGTTGTAGTAGCGTCCGGGGCAGGCTTTGGCGTAGGGTTGCAGAATGCCGTGGCTGATGTCGCCCACCATGACGACGAGCCGCGGATCGCGTTGACCCACTTCCAGCATGGTGTCGGCAAACTCCTCACGTAGTTTTTTCACGCGGCGGGCTCCTTGATGATGACGGACATGCCCTCACCAGCCGGCAGCGGAGGCTGCCGACAGGCGTGGTTTTGAGCGAAACTGCCGCTGGGGTCTTTCCCGTCTTCGCGACTGGTGTCACGAGCGCCAATCAAGGGCAATGATGCCTTAAAATAATACATACCTATTTTCGGCCAGACTGGCCGTGAATGTGATTACAGTTCATGAATAATAAACGCTTTCCCGTAGCCGCCGTAGTTGGCGTAGTCCGACACCCCCCACCGGGGGTTATTTTGGACCCATTCATCCAGTGCTTTTCTAACGCCGTATTTAGGCGACCCCCTAAAGCACCAATAGTCATCCAGTAGCAGCCACGTTCCAGTTTGCACCAACGGCTGGATGAAGTCAAAGACCGGAATTGCCGATTCATACAAATCGCAGTCGATATGGATCAGGAGCGGGAATTGCCCAGTATTGTTACCTACCAAATGAGCATTCGAATACTTGGGCAGTGATGCATTGAAGAAACCCGGAATGAGAGTGAAACAGCCCGCGGGAATTCCACTTCCTTGGAGAAATTGCGTCACCGGAGTCAGTCCGACACTCTTGTAATTGCCGGCGGCAAAAGAAGGCGCAAATACCGCAACATCGGCTTTGGATACCGGGCTGTCAGGAAGGCCTTCAAAGCTGTCGAAACCGTATATATGCTCCAGCGGTTCCCGCAGGCACCGCCAGATTTCGGCCATGCTCTCGCCATTTAGGACGCCGAATTCCAACGCATAACCCCTCGATACATTGGAGGTGCGAAAGAATTCTCGCAGCCAAAGGAGCAGATTCGCACGGGTCAAAATGGAGCCGTTAATGGTCAATCGGTAAGCCGGGTGCATGTCGATAGAGAGTTTAGGTGCGGCAATTTTCTGGGCGACTGAAGAGCAGGGAACAAGTGGCCACCCAATACGGCCCAGCGCTGTTGGGACCTTTGGGGCCAACAACATCGAAGAGACCGGAATTCCCGCGGCCGACTTCCACCATGGTGTTGGGAATATCTTCGCGCAGTTTTTTCATGGGGCGAGCTCCTTGACGATGGCAGCCATTTCCTCGTCTGTCGGGATGCGGTGGTGCCACTTGCCGTGGCCTTCCGTGAAGCTGACGCCCTGGCCTTTCACGGTGCGAGCGACGACGACTTTGGGGGTGCCGTTGCGGGCAAACACCAACTTGGAAAACACTGCGTGCATCTCGTCGGCGGAGTGGCCGTCGATCACGTGCGTCTCCCATCCGAACGCCCGCCATTTGGCCGGCAGGTCGTCGCGCGGCATCAGTTGCGCAGCGGAGCCGTTCCAATCAACGATGGCGCAGAGATTGCCGAGGCGGAGATTGGCGGCGACGTTGGCGCTTTCCCAAACGGTGCCCTCGTGACACTCGCCGTCGCCGAGCAGGGCAAAGACGCGGTTGTCGCGCTGCTGGATCTGCAGTCCGAGGGCAACACCCACCGACGTGGGGAAGCCATGGCCGAGCGAGCCGGTGCTGGCCTCAGCCCCCGGCACAACGGTCATGTCGGGGTGGCCGCCGAGAATGCCGCGCGAGGTGCTGTAGTCCGCGATGTCCTGGTCGGAGAGAAAACCATATTTGTGCAGCACGACGTAGAGTCCGCCGCAACCGTGGCCTTTGCTCAGGATGAAGTAGTCGCGGTCGGCCCACCGGGGATTCTTGGCGTCGTAGTGCAGGACGTGACCGTAGAGATGATCGAGCAGATCTACGATGGAATAGGAGCTGGGGATGTGGCCCTCGCCCGAGGCCTTGACCATCCGGGCGATTTTGAGGCGGAGATCCTTGTTCAGAGTCATGAGGTTCAGAAGTCAGAGGGATAAAACGCCCGGCCCTGTCCACCGTCTGCCAGCAGGCAGGAGCCGACACAGAAAGACGCGTGCTCGGAGCAGAGGAAGGCGACGAGCCCGCTGATTTCTTCAACCCGACCGAAGCGGCGGATGGCCATGCGTTCGTTCAAATACTTTTCGACGTGGGAGGGCCGTTCGCGCGAGGCGAGGTCCCAGTAGCCGTCCTTGGTGAATACGGCGCCGGGCATGACGCTCGTGAGGATGACATTGTCCGCCGAGACGTAGCGGCCGAGGCTGCGGACGTAGGCGTTGAGTGCGGCCTTGGCGGCGCAGTAGGCGGGCGGTCCCTGGTTCTCGAGCGCGGCGACGGAAGATACGTGGCAGATGCGGCCCCACTTCGCTGCACGCATCTGCGGGATGAAGGCGCGGTTGATTTCGAGGGCGACCTCGACGTTGAGGCGCATCACCTGCTGCCATTCGTCCAGCGGGCCGAGCGGATCAGTGAATGCGAGATTTCCGCCCAGGTTGTTGACAATGATGTCGGGCGTCGCGCCGCCGCGCCGGACGAAGTCGATCAACCGGGCGGGGCCGTCGCTCGCGGCGAGATCGAGCGGCACACAACTATGACCAGCGGCTGAGCCGCCCAGCGTCGCGACAAGGCGTTCCAAGTCGGCCGCCGTGCGCGCGGTGGCGACCACCCGCGCGCCCTCGCGGGCGAGCGTCTGGCAGATGCCTTCGCCGAGGCCGCGGCCGGCGCCGGTGACCAGAGCGAGTTTGCCTGTGATGCCGAGGTTCATGCTGAGAAGTGAATCATCGTGTGGATCGATTGTCCGGCGCGCATCACGGCGATGGCGTCGTTGATCTCGGGGAGAGCGCAGCGATGGGTGACCATGCTGCGCGGATCGAACCGGGCGTCACGAATCATCCGCAGGTAGCGGGGAATATCGATGGCCGGACGGCTGGAGCCGCCCTCCGACCCGGTGAGCACTTTGCCGTAATGCAGCGGCAGGGGATGGAAGCTGAATTGTTGGTCGTGGCGCATGACGCCGACCAGGACCAGGCGGCCCTTGGGACTGGTAATCCGCCAAGCTTGCTCGACCACCGCGGGATTGCCCGTGACTTCGAACACGGCGTCAGCCGGTCCGCCCAATATGCGCGCGATCGCATCGGCCAGGGGCTCGCGCTGGGTGTTTACCTCGTGCGTGGCGCCGTATTCGCGCGCCTTGGCCAGTTTGTGATCGTGGAGGTCGACCGCGATAATCGGGTGCGCGCCGACGAGGTGCGCGCCCAGCACCGTGCCCAGGCCGATGCCACCCACGCCGATCACCACCACGGCTTCGCCAATCGCCACCTGCGCATCGCGCGTGACGACGCCGAAGCCGGTGGTGAGCGTGTCCGCGAGCAGGGCGGCCACCTCGAAATCGACGTCGGCCGGGATTCGCGTGACGCGATTCTCGGATACCACGGTGAGATTCTGAAAGGTGGTGATGTTACCGGCGTTGATCGTCTGGCCGCCGAGCAGATATTGGGCGGGCCGGGCCTGGATGCCCGCGCCGGGGCGCCAATGCAAAACGACATGATCGCCGGGTTTGACCTGGGTGACTTCGGGGCCGATCTCCTGCACTACGCCGCCGCCCTCGTGGCCGAGTAGATGCGGCAGGTACTTGTCCGGACCCTTGACGCCCGCGATCTCGCCGAGTTGAGAGCCGCAGATGCGACTCGCTTTGACCTGGACGAGCACCTGGCCGTAACCGAGCGCCGGCACCTCGACCTCCGCGAGACGGAGCGGTTTTTTTTGTTCAAAGAGAATGGCAGCGGGAGTTTTCATGGGATAAACCACCAGTAGTCGCCGGTGTAACCGACCTCGGCAAAGAGCCGCACCCAGTCGTCGACACTCATATACGTTTCGGCGGTGAGAATCCAGTCGAGAAGGCGTTGATGCTCCTCCTCGGTACGCCAGGCGTCGATGGTAACGAACTTATGCGCGCGGCTCACCCGCTCCATCTCGCGCAGCGCGGTTTTGCAGCGCGCGAGCGGCAGGTTGTGGATGCTGTTAATCGAGACAACCAGATCGAACGATTTGTCCGGATAAGGCAGCTTTTCCGCCGAGCCGAGGTCGATCATGGGTCCCATGCTGCCGTGGGCGTTCTCCTTGGCGTATGCGGAAACGTCGATCCCACGCACGGTCGCCTGCGGGAGTACCTGGAGAAAATCGTACATCAAGAACCCCTTCGCCGCGCCAACATCGAGGATGCGCGCGGTGGGGCCGAGTTGGTAATGCTCCACGAAACGGCGGGCGACGGGCAGCCAGCGCCCGTCATAGCGGTAGCCGCCATAGCCGTGGCGGCGTTCGCCGTCGAAGAAGTCGCGGCCGAATTGCTTGGCGAGCGCCTTGTCTTCAGGCGTTTTTTCCTGGGCGCGGGCCTTGAGGTCGCGCTTCGTTTGCGGCAGACGGTCGAGCAGGTTGATTTCAGCCATGGGATTGATGGGACTAGAATGGTCCGGTGAACGCCGGATTGGGTTTGTCGAGTTCGACGCCGGCCGGCACCGCGAGATCCCCGGAGTCGGAGGGCAGTCCCAGGGTCTTGCGCACTGCGGCCACGATGTGGCCGGACCGCGGGTAAAACTCGGCCGCGAGGGCCGGACTGGTCGGGGTGGGGCAGTCGGGAAAACATATGCGGTGCGGTGCGGCTTTGAGCGAGCCGAAGGCGCTCTCGCTCGCGATCGCAAGAATTTCGGCGCTCATGCCGGCGAGGCTCCAGCCGGTATCGGCCACGACGAGGCGGCCGGTTTTGCGCAGCGAGGCGAGAATGGCCGGCTGATCGAGCGGACGGAGGCTGCGGATATCGATGACGTCGGCTTCGACTCCGAGGGCGGCGAGTTTTTGTGCGGCCGCCATTGCCTCCAAGACCATGTAGGAAAACGCCACGATGGTCACATCCTTGCCGGTCCGCGCCACACGTGCGGGACCGATTGGCACCGTGTAGTGACCGGCCGGCACCTCGCCCTTGACGTGATGCAGCCAGCGGTGTTCGAGGAAAACAACCGGGTTGTCATCTTCGATGGCGGCGATGAGCAGACCCTTGGCGTCGTGTGGCGTGGTTGGCATGACCACTTTTAAGCCGGGAATGTGGGCAAACCAGGAGTGCAGACATTGGGAGTGTTGCGGGCCCTGGCCCCAGCCGCGGCCGATGATCATGCGTATCACGACCGGCAGCTTCATCGCGCCGCCAAACATGTAGTGCCACTTCGCCGCCTGCGTGCAGATGGGATCCATCGACAGCAAAGCGAAATCGACCCGCTGGTGATTGATCACCGGACGCAGCCCGTTGATGGCGGCACCCAGCACCACGCCGGTCATGCCGTTTTCGGAACACGGCATGTCCATCACCCGTTCCGGTCCGAACTGCTGCTGGAGATTGGTGGTCGTGCCGAAAAAGCCCTTTGGATCGGGCACGCCCAGCCCGATGAGGAGTACACGGGAATCGCGCTCCAGGGCGGTGGCGAATCCCTCGCGGATGGCTTCGGCGTATGTGATTTCGCGCATGGCAGCGGGCGTCAGGCGTAAATGTGCTCCATCAAGCCGGTCGGAACGGGAGCACGCTGGGCCGCAGCAATCGCGGTAGCGATCTCGGCGGCAACATCCTGTTGAAAGGTCGTGTAGCGCGTTTCGTCGAGCAGACCGGCCGTCCGGAGGCGATGTTCGAAGTTGGCGATCGGGTCGCGTTGCTTCCAAGCGAGGAATTCCGCCTCCGTCCGATAGCCAATGTGGTTGTCGTAGTTCGGGCCGCAGTGTTCGCGCCAGCGATAGGTTTTTAGCTCGAGAAATACCGGCCCTTGTCCGGAGCGAGCGTGGGCGGCCGCCTCGCGCATGAGCTCGCAAACGGCAAGCGGGTCGTTGCCGTCGCCTTGATGCGCGACGATGCCATGCGCCATGGCCAACTGGTACACTTCGCGTTGGGCGGGCTGCCGCACGGGCATCGGCGAATACACCGAGTAGAGATTGTTTTCGCAGACGAACACAATCGGGAGCTGGTGCAGCGAGGCGAAATTGGCACTCTCGTGAAAAACGCCTTCCTCGGTCGCGGCTTCGCCGAAGAACGCCGCCGTCACGCGATCGCGCTTGAGCTGGCGGTTCGCAAACGCCAGCCCGACCGCAATCGGAATCGTGCTGCCGACGATGGGCACAGCGCCCATGAAGCCCGCCGCTGGGTCGACCAGATGCATCGAGCCGCCGCGTCCGTGGCAGCATCCGGTGTCCTTGCCGTAGATTTCGGCGATCATGGCATTCAGGTCACCACCCTTGGCGAGGTAATGCGCGTGCGAGCGGTGGCCGCTCATCGCCTGATCCTCGGGGCGCAAGGCGGCGCCGACGCCGGCCGCCACCGCTTCCTGTCCGATCGAGAGATGCACCGGACAGCGCATCTGCTGACCGGCGTAACAGGTGGCGATTGCCTCTTCGACGAGGCGAATCCGCACCATGCTGTGCAGCAGGCGGAGGTACAACGCTGCATCGGTCGCGAGCGGTGGTTGGGCGAAGGAGGACATGACAGGCGAGTCAGGCGAGGCTCGGAAGTTTCTTCATCGTTTTGATATTGTAGCAGCGCTCTTCATCACGGAGGCGGCCGTCGCGGTAGGTGGTCATGACTTCGCGAATGCCATCCTCCACGGTGTAGCGGGGTTCAAATCCGGTGGCCAACAGCTTTTTCGATGAGAGCCGGTAGGAGCGGGGATCGTTGGAGGGCGTCACCACGACCTGCGCGGGGATATGGCGCGTGACGCGCTGGGCGATTTCCAAAATGGTGATGTTTTCGAAGCCGGCATTGAAAATCCCCGTGTGGGTGCGGCCTTTTTCGAGGAAATGATGATAAACGCGGATCACATCCTGCAGGTGGATGTTGGGGCGGGTCTGGTCGCCGCCGAACACGGTGATGCGCTGGTTTACGAGCGCCTGCATCGTGAGCATGTTGACCGAGAGATCGAGCCGCATGCGCGGGGAGTAGCCGCAGATGGTCGCGGGGCGGACGATGTTGACGGCGATGCGATCCTGGTAGCTCAAGAGGACGCGTTCGCTGATCATTTTCGTCTTGTTGTAGTCGGAAATCGGCACGAGCGAAAGGTCCTCGGTGACCTCCGGTTCCTCCTTCACGCCGTAAACGCTGCCGGAACTGGCATAGATGAACTGCGGCACGCGATGCGCGATGGCGCGCTCGACCAGCAGCATGGTCGCCAGCGCGTTGACCTCCCAGTTGAGCTTCGAGTTGAGGTCGGAGCAGGGATCGTTGGCGATGTTGGCCAGATGCATGACCACGTCCACGCCGGCCATCGGCAGCCGATCGGCGTTACGGATGTCCTCTCGGATCACCGTAAGGTTGGGGTGCGCGGGCAGGAAGTTCCCAAACCATTGCAGATCGACGACTGTAACCTTATGGCCGTGATCCAGCAGACTGAGCGTGAGCGGCGTGCCGACATAGCCGCAGCCACCGGTGAGGAGGATGTTCATTTTTGGGAAGAGGTCGGAGATCGGAGGCGGACGTCAGCGGTCAAAAGTCAGAGGTTGGCGGTCAGAGATCAAAGGTCAGGGGTCAGAGATCAGAAATGAAGCGGGATGCTTGATCATGCTGCCAAGCATTCTTCCGATTCAGCCGCACAATGCGGTCAACTCCGCGTGTTGATCGTGGGTGATGTAGTTGCAGTCTTTCGCGAAATCCAAGGATGAATCCGTCTCGCTGAGTTCGAATACCTTCATCGCGACGGAATACGCCTTCTTGTAGACCTCTAGGTCTTTGGCCGAGTTTAGTCTCATGGTGATGATTTCAGAGGTCAACGGTAGGAAGAGTCTGACATCTGATATCTGATTTCCGGCCTCCGGTTCAGAACGACAACATCGACATGCCGCCCTTTAGCAATTTCGACTTTCGAATGGGTTCGGCATTGCCGACGATCTTGACGGCCTGGGCGCCGGCGAGCTGGCCCATGAACGTTGCCACGTTGAGCGGCACGCTGCTGGCGGCGGCGAGCGAAGCCACGGCGCAAAATGCGTCGCCGGCCCCGAGCGTGTCCACCACGGCGCGTTCGAACGGAGCGCACGAGGAGATCTCTTTCACGCAATTGCGGCCGATCGTCTCGGTCGCACCGCGCGTCAGCCACGCATAACGACTGCCGAGGTGCTGCGCCAGGTTGGTGAGCTCTTTCCCGTAATCCATTTCGCGGCGGCCCACGGCGAGCGTGATTTCAGACTGGTCGAGCGTAAACGCATTGGCCCGGCGGTAGCGGCGATTGATGATGTTGAAGCCGTGGTTATTGCTGTTCGTCTGGCAATTGAGCGCCAGGAACGGGGCTTTATCCTGCACCAAGTCGCGCACCGGATCTTCCAGGGTGCCGTGGCCGAAATCCATCACGATCACCAGATCGTAGCGATCGATCTGCGCGGCGATACGCTTCAGCAACGCGCGCTGTAATTCCTCCCCGGGAGGACGCCGGTCGATGAAATTTACCGAAAACAGCTTGGCGAGCTCCTTGCCTTCCGCCCGGGGCTCGACGTACCGCTGCTTGACGACAGTGGTGAATTGCGGGGACCGCACGATGTCCGCATCGCCGGGCGCGATGAAGGTGCCGAGCGTGCTTTCCAGCCAGGCCTCCTCGCCGACGAGGCTGACGAGTTTGACGTGCGACGTGAATTCCCGCACATGCCGGTAAACGGCCAGCGCCCCGCCGGCCTGCATCTCGTCGGCGATGAAACGGCCGGAGAGAATCCGGTTTTTGGAGGTCAACCCCTGCACGGAAACTGTCGTGTAACGGTCGAAAATGATGTCGCCGATGATCAGCACGCGCAGTTTCTGGAAATTGTCGACGATCTCGCGGAAGCGGGTGGCGGAGCATTCCTCGGCGACCGCGCGGCAGAACTTTTTCACCTCGGGCGGATAGGGGTCGAAGTGCTCGTTGAGCATTCGCGTGGAGCTGAAGACGACGGACCCGACATAGCGCATCTCGCCGCCGAGCCGGCGCACGGTTTCGATGTCGTCGCGGATGTTGCCGGTGACGTCGTTGTTCTGGTCCTCGTACTCGCGGCCCTTGCAGTAGAAACGGGGGCGTACGCACTCGATGGCTTCGATCGCCGCGGGGTGGGGCACGATCACCACATAGTCCACGCAGGCCAAGGCAGCGAGCCAGCGCGAGCGCAGCTGGTCGTTGAAATACGGGCGTCCGGGGCCCTTGTTCACGAACTTCTCCCCGGTGATGGTGACCACGAGCACGTCGCCCAGCGTCTTGGCCTCCTCGAAATGGATGATGTGCCCGGGGTGGATCAGGTCGAACGTGCCGTGGCATTGCACGATGACCTTCCCCTGGCTGCGCAATTTTTCGAACTTCGCGGGTGCGCGATCGAAGGGAATGATTTTGGAATGCGGCATGGGGAATCCTCAGGGCTGATGAATGTAGTCGAACGGCTGGCGGCGGATTTCGTCGAAGTGCTCTTCCACCCACGCGATGGTTTCGCGCACGCCGTCTTCCAGGGACACGGTGTCATTCCAGCCGAGGTCACGGCGCGCCTTGGCGCTGTCCAGCAGGTAGGCGGCGTCCTTGCCTGGACGATCCTCCGTCACCTCGACCACCTGGGAGAAATCGGCCTGCATCGTCCGGCAGACCATTTCCACCAATTCGCGAATGGAGACGAAATTCGGTGTGGAGAGATGATAGCACTCGCCGGCGGGCGCCTGCCGGGCCACCGCCAGGGTGGCAGCGGCGACGTCGCGGATGTGAATGAACGACCGGACGGAATGGCCGCCGCCGTGGAGGCTGAGTTTCCGGCCGAGTTTGATGAACAGGATCGTGCGCGGAATGATGCGGTAAAGTTGCTGGCCGGGGCCGTAGACGTTGGCCGAGCGCGTCCATGTCACCGGAAAACGGTATTGCTGGAGAAACGTGCGCAGATGCAGGTCGCAGGCGGCCCGCGATGCCGCGTAAGGCGTGCTGGGATTGAACGGGGCGTTCTCGTCGATGACTCCGGAGGTGTTGCCATAAACCTCGGGGGTGCCCACATGCACGTATTTGCTCAGCCAGTCGGTCTGGCGCAGCCGGTCGTGGAAGCGCACATTGCCGACGACGTTGGTTTGATACCAGTGCTCCGG
>Ga0182021_10004170_pt1 | contig 16950 bp, 13 predicted proteins | sample 612E3MmetaG_FD_120493 | JGI IMG/M metagenome (GOLD analysis project Ga0182021, IMG submission 120493) | Permafrost microbial communities from Stordalen Mire, Sweden - 612E3M metaG (Illumina Assembly) | ecosystem: Environmental > Terrestrial > Soil > Wetlands > Permafrost | place: Sweden...
GCCACGTTGGGGTCCGCGTGGTCGAGAAGCGACACCAGGTGGGGTATGGCTGCGGGATCGCGAGTGCGGCCCAGCACGCTGGCCGCAAACATGACGACCTCGGGGTCGCTGTCCTTCAGCACGCGCAGCAGTGCCGGCACGCTGCGCGTCCCGCCGCGGCCGAGTGCCTCCATGGCGGCGTTGCGGCGGCGCGAGTTGTCCCCGTCGGACATTACCTCGATCAGATCGTCGGGGTCGACCGTCTTCGCCGCCTGGGCGATGGCCTGCGATCGCGTGGGGCGATCAACCTGCTCGAGCGCCGCCAGCACGGCCAAGGCCAGCGAGTCGCTGCCGGACTGAGGGGCTGTGTTGGTGCGAGGCTCTGCTTCCCTCGTCACGTTCCCTGGTCCCCTCGCGCGTTGCCGGGACCACCGGGCCTGGCCGTGAGTCGCTCAACCACGGCCAGCAACCTCTGCGGCTGGAACGGCTTGCGCACGTACGCGCGGGCGCCCGCCTCCAGGCCCCGGCGCACGTCTTCTTCCCGGCCTTCAGTGCTGATGATGACGACAGGGACTCGCTGTTGCAGCCCGGTCTTCGCGGCCAGCGCGAGAAATTCGAGCCCGTCCATGACGGGCATGTTCACGTCGATGAAGATGACGTCGGGCTCACCGTACTGCTTGATAGCCTCGAAGGCTTCCGCGCCGTTGCACGCCTGATGGAGTTGCAAGTCCTCGACGTCCCCGAGGGCCGCCCGGAACAGGGCACGCACCATGCTGGAATCGTCGACAACCAGGATTGTTTTCTTCATGTCTATCTTCCTCCGTGACCTTTCGCGATGGCGCCAGCCCCGTCAGGCGCGGGCGCAGGCGTCGGCCCTGCGCCCGCGGATGAACTGCACCGGCGCGCCAGATCGGCCATCAGCCGGACAAGTTCCGACGGCACCTGCCGCTGCTTGTCCGTCACGGTGGGCACCATCTGGCGCATCAGATCGACCGCACGCAGGATTAGCGAGATCAGCTCAGGCGTCGCGTGCAGGACTTGCTTGCGCATGCGATCGAGCACGTCCTCGACTGCGTGGGCGAGTTCCGAGAGCTCCATGAATTCGAGTAGCGAGGCATTGCCCTTGAGGGTGTGCGCCCCGCGGAATATGACGCGAATGGTCTCCTCGTCTTCGGGATACGTCTCGAGGAGGGTGAGCGCGTCCTCCATAGTCGACAGGTTCTCTTCCGAATCGGCCATGAAGGCCTTCACCAGGGTGTCACGATCGATCTTCATGGCACCGCCATAGCCTCCGCACCCAAGGCCGACCCGTCATGGCTCGCCGTCGGGCTGCTCGGCTTGACCCGGTCATTCCTCGGCATTCCATTCGCCCAGGCAGTTCTTGACCTTGGCCAGAAGCTCACCGGAATCAATGGGCTTGATCACGTAGTCGTTGCAGCCGCTCGCGTAGCTGGCCTCGAGCGACGCCACGCCTCCGCGCGACGTGATCATTATGACCGGTATCCCTTCGGTCTTCTTGCAGGCCCGCAGCACCTTGCAGGTTTCGATGCCGTCCATGTTCGGCATGACCACGTCGAGCAGGATGAGGTCGGGAATTTCATCCTGGGCCTTGTGGAACCCCTCCACCCCGTCCCGCGCCGTGATCAGCTCGTAATTCTCCTCTGACAGCAACATGCAGGTCATGAGAAGTGACGTCGATGAGTCATCGACCAGCAGGATCTTCTTTCGATTCTTCACGCTCATTCGCCCCCTACAGCGATCGCCTGTTTCTTTGCGCAACTTGAGGCCATCCGCGCTGCATCACATATCCACAGGTGCAATTCGGATTCGATTGTCGAGCCCGTACCGACAGGGCGGCGCGCGCTGGCGAGCACGGGCGCGGATTTGCCGTGGTGGCCAGCGAGGTGCGCAAGCTGGCCGAGAGAAGCCAGTCGGCGGCGCGCGAGATTGGCGAGCTGACCATCTCCAGCGTGAACGTGGCCGAGCGGGCAGGCAAGGCCTTGGCCGCGCTCGTCCCCTCGATACGGAAGACCACCGAGCTGGTCCAGCGGGTCGCCGCGGCTTCCCGCGAGCAGTCGTCCGGCGTAACCCAGATCAACCGAGCCTTGAGCCAGGTCGACGACGTGACCCAGCGGAACGCGACCGCAGCCGAGGAGCTTGCCAGCACGGCGGACGGGCTCGCGGCCCAGGCTGAATCGCTCCAGCAGCTCATATCGTTCTTCCGGGTGGGCGGCGGCGCTGCGCCACCTCCGAATTGCGCGGGCGCCTGCCAGCCCGCGGAACCGAGGGCTGATTTCAGCCGATTTCGCGCTACAATGCGCGGCCTGACGATGTCGCTCCTCCGTTCCGCAGAAGCTGAGCTTGAACCCGCGCCCGACCTGGCGCCGGCCCTGGCCCCCATGCGCCTGGCGCTGCAGGCCGCCGAGCAGGCGGGCCGTTCAGGCGAAGTGCCGGTCGGCGCCGTGGTGGTGGTGCGCGGTCAGGTGGTGGCCGTGGCGCACAACCAGCGCGAGTGCCTCAACGACCCAACCGCGCATGCCGAGATCATCGCCTTGCGGGCCGCGGCAGCCGCTCTGGGGGGCTGGCGGCTGGTCGATGCTGAGCTCTATGTGACCATGGAGCCTTGCCCGATGTGTGCGGGAGCCCTGGTCAATGCGCGCATACGCCGGCTCACCTACGGTTGCGACGACCCCAAAGCAGGAGCCGCGCGCACGCTCTACCGGCTGCTCGACGATGCGCGACTCAACCACCAGGTCGAGGTTATTCCTGGCGTTCTGGCCACGGAGAGCGCAGCCCTGCTCAAGTCGTTTTTCCTGCGCCTGCGCCGGCCCGAGGCGGATCTCAGGGTTGCGGGTCGCTGACGCTCGCTGCTCGCCCGGCCGTAGCGCCCCGCCGCCGAGCGGGTGGGGCGGTGGTCATGGGATCCCGCTGCCCGCGCAGCTCGCGGCTGCGCAGATCCGTGATAGCGCCCGCCAGCGCGGCCGCCACTGTCTGCTTGCCCTGCTCGGAAAGCAGAAAGGGACCCTCTTCCGCGTGGTCGAGGAAGCCCACCTCGACCAGCACTGCCGGCATGTCCAGGCCTTGCAGGACATCCAGGGTCGCCCCGGCCTGCTTGATGCCGCGATCCCGATCCGATCCGAGGGCGTCGGACAGGCGCCACCGGATGCGTCGAGCCGCGGCCAGGCTGTCGGCTGCGGTGGTGCGCGCACGATGCGCCGCCCACGCGGCCTGCGCGTCGTCCTCGGCCAGCAAGGCCGCCCGTGCCACCTCCTGATCCACGTCCGAGGTAGGCAGCACGAAGATATCGAAGCCGCGCTGGGTTCCTGGTCCTTGTTCGGCCGAGGCCGCGTTGGCGTGAATGCTGACGAACAAGCGCGCGCCGGCCTGGTTCGCGCAGCGGGTGCGTGCGCGGATAGGCACCAGGATATCGCTGGTACGGCAGAGCACGATCTTGAGGCCCGGCTCGCCCAGCAAGCGCCGCTGCACCAGGCGGGCGATATCGAGCGTGAGATGTTTCTCGTACAACTCGGGCTTGGCCGTGGGGGCCCCGCGATTGGATCCGCCATGTCCCGGATCCAAGGCCACCACGAAGGCTGGCTCGCCGGTCGCGGCCGCGAGAAAGGCGCAGAGTATGCTTGCCACGAAGCTGTGAACCATTGGCGTTCTGCTCTTTCGTGTAGGCTAGCGCCCCTGCGAAGCAGGCGCGAATTATGGGACTACTCACATGGGAACCCTGGAATGGTTTCCATACCCTTCTGCCCCCCACCCGCCACCTCCTCCCCGCTGGCTTTCCCCTTCGGGGACTTCGGGACCTGCACCTTCCCCACCACACCCGCTCGCTACGCTCGCGCCCTCGCGCTCGCCCTCGCGCGATGGTGCGCCGCCGGCCAGGGCGCGCGCAAAGCGCGCGGGGAGGGCAGGGTGGCGGGCCGTCCCGAAGTCCCCGAAGGGGGCAAAGCCGGCGGGCTCCCCACGCGTTTGTCTGGGAACCCTGGGAGGGTTCCCGGACCCTCCCGCGATGGTGCGCCGCCGGCAAAGCCGGCGGGCTCCCCACGCGACTAGGTTCTATACTGGTCGTCCATGCAGAAAGTCATCCCCAGCCCCAACTTGACCGCCGTGCTGGCCCTGGCCGCGCTGGCCGACCTTCTGCTCTACCGTCTGGCCTCGCATGTGTTTCTCCCCAGCCAGCCCACCTGGGGAGTGGCCCGCGTCTTGTCCGACCTTGGGCGCTTCATGTCCAACCTGGGCGGCGTCCTGGGAGTGCTGTTGGTCGCCGTGGTGTTGCTGCGCGCCTTGCGGGGCGACACGATCTTTCCGCGCTCCATGCGCATCACGGTCAGCACCATCGGGCTGTTCTTCGTGCTCCTGGCCGGTGCTGGTGTTCTGGCGCTGCCCGTTCCTGACCGCTACGGGGCCTACCTTCGTATCAGTCACGCCTTTCTGGCCGGGTTCGTGGCAGCGGGGCTGTGGCACAAGCGCTGCTCCGTACGATTGAAACTCGCGCTGACCTTGTTCGCCGCTCCCATCGTCCTGCAAACCGCAACCATGTTCTGTGAGCGGATGGGATGGTCCCCTTTCTTCGTGGTCCACGGTGACCGCGTGGCACAGGCGAGTGCATTCTCCGGTCTGCTCCTGTCAGCCGTCCTGGTTCCATCCCGCCCGCATCGAGGGTTTCAGGTGGCGTCAATGCTTGCTGCCGGGCTGATCTCCTTCGCCCTTCTGTCCCTGGTCATGGTTCGATACTTCGGCCTTGCGCAGGTCGTGGCTCTCTATGGGCTTCACTTCGACCTACCTGTCGCTGCAGGCGCGGTCGGCAAGGCCTACGCGGCCATGGTCGTGGCTGCCTATGTGAGCGTGACAGTGGCGGCAGCGGCCTGCCTGACCGGCGATGCCTCGTCACGACTGCTTGGCTATGGACTTCTGCTCCTGGCCGCGACCGGTCATCAGGTCGCAGAGAACCACCAGGCCCTGTTCTCTCTCTGCGGTCTGTGCGCGCTGGCCCTGGGCGCAGTACGTTTAGGAATAGCTGGCGCTGCGGCCGCTACCCGTCCTGCCCCGCCTGATGACGCGTTGTCACATCAGGCGCCAACCGGCTCCTGACAGCGAACTAGCGACGACCGCGGGAGATCAACTCGCGCTCGGCGCGAAGCCAGTTCTCCTGGTCATTTCCACCCTCTCGTTGATAGATCTCGAAGGCGCGGGCCGCGATCTCTTCCTGTGTCGGCTGGTATCGGCCGCTTGCCTTGGCAGCAGGAGCTGCCGGGGTTACATTTTTGGTAGGGGCAATCTTGGGAGTATTTTTGCTGGCCATTTTGCAGTCCTTTGTGGTCCCAAGGTTGGGCAGGAAGGGCAGGCTGTCAAGAAAATCCGAACGGCGCGGACTCTGCCGACGGCTGCCCATGCCTCATCGCGCTATCGCTATGCGCTACGGTCCTTGCGGCACGATACCAGGGAATATCGGAACAGCCGCCCTTTGCCGCCGCCCCAATCATCGGCTCGGGAGAGCAGGCCCCTGACCTTCGCGTGCCGGGAATGGCGGGTAGTGGCTGTGGACCACTTTCTCGCTCTAGCGCAACTGAGGAGCACCCCACTCGAGAAACAGGAGACTTCGAGATGAGATCACGCCTTCAGCGTTCGATGCGCTTCACAGCAATGGCAGGTCTTTCACTGGTATTGGCTCTGGGCGCATGCTCCAGCGGCAACGGCGGCGGCACCACAGGGGGCGCTGGCGCGCCTGGCAGTGCCGGGACCACGATGGCCTCAAGCCCGGTCAGCACGGGCGGCAACCCGTCGCCCGGGACCACAGGAGGGACGGTCGCGCCAGGAGGAAGCATCCAACCTTCTGCTGGTTCAACCAACGCAGGCGGCACCAGTAGTGCAACGGGTGGTACGACCAGCAGCAGCACCACGGCCGCCGCCGGTTCCACGGCCACTGGTGGCTCGACACCAGTCGGCGGCACGACGACATCCGCGGGAACCAGCGCAGCCGGCGGGTCCACGCCCACCGGCGGATCGCGGGGTGGAACCACGGCTAGCGGAGGAACGCCAGGTGGCACCACCGCCAGCGGTGGGACGCCGGGTGGCACCACGACCAGTGGTGGGACGCCGGGCGGCACCACGGCCAGGGGCGGCACCACGACCAGTGGTGGGACGCCGGGCGGCACCACGGCCAGGGGCGGCACCACGGCCAGTGGTGGGACCACGACGACGGGCGGATCCAGGGGTGGGACGACTAGCACCGGTGGCACCACCAGCGCGGGCGGCACCACAGCGTCGGGCGGGACGCCAACTCCCGGCAGCGGTTTCCGTGGCCTGACCCCGAAGGAGCTTGTCAAGGACATGTTCCTGGGCTGGAATTTGGGCAATACATTCGATTCGACTAGCGGAGGAGAAACCGGTTGGGGAAATCCCGTCACGACCCAAGCCATGATCGATACGGTCAAGTCAGGCGGATTCAAGACGGTAAGAATCCCGGTGACCTGGCAGAGCCACCTTGGCGCTGGCCCCACCTACACAATTGACAAGACATGGCTCGACAGGGTGGAGACAGTCGCAAACTACGTCCTCAACGACGGAATGTATGCCATCGTCAATACCCACCATGATGGATGGTACCAACTGGCCACCGCAAGCCAAGCGCAAGGAGTCGCCGAGGTCACCGCGGTTTGGAGCCAGATTGCGACTCGCTTCAGGGATTACAGTGACTATCTGATTCTTGAAGATTTCAACGAACCACACGGATCGGTCAACGCGTATGGCGGTGGAAACGCCGAGCAGCAAACCGTGCTGAATGCGTATCACCTGGCGGCGGTCAATGCGATCAGAGCCACCGGCGGAAACAACGCCCAGAGAATCATCATGATACCACCGCATGGTGCAAGCCCGTACGCGGCTGGCGTGAAGGCTCTGGTCATTCCCAACAACGACCCCAATATCATCATCTCGCTTCACACCTACTACCCGACTGGATTCGGCCTGAACGGGTCGCCCACAACCTGGGGGGCGAGCGCCTCTGACTACACAGCCATGGGAGCTTCACTCGACCAAATCATCGGCTGGTTTCCCGACCGGGCCGTGGTAATTGGCGAATGGGGTTCCGTTGCCAAAGATGACCTCGCTTCCCGAGTCAAACACGCCAAAGCCTATACTCAAGACGTAACGGCAAGGGGCATGTGTCCTGTGTGGTGGGACAATGGGGGCGGCGATTTTGGTTGCTCAACAGACGGGCCAATCCTCCGTCTTGGACCTACCCGACAATTGTCGACGCCCTGAAAGCGGGTTCCACAGCAGGTTCCGCACCAGGTGCTACGGACGCAACATTCCAATAAGCGATCTCCTACGCAGCAAGACCGGGGCAGGCCGCGCCTGGTAGCTCGTTCCGGTCTTGGTTGGAATCAACTCAATCCCACTGCGCGTCCGTCAGGCAATATCTTGATCCTTGCCGCGGCTGGCACCTTTGGCAGCCCGGGCATGGTCACGATGTTGCCGCAAATAACCACAACGAACCCGGCCCCTGCGGAAAGCCGCAGCTCGTTCACGGTGATGCGGAAATCTTTCGGTCGGCCGGTGAGCTTGGGGTTGTCGGAAAGGGAGAGCGGCGTCTTGGCGATGCACACCGGGAGTTTTCCGTAGCCGCCCTTCTCGATGGTCGCAAGCTCGCTTCTTGCCTGGGCGTCAAAATCCACCCCCTGCGCCCCGTAGATCTTCGTGGCGATTGTCGTGACTTTCTTTTCAATCGAATCGCTCAACGAATAGAGGAACCTCAGTCTCCTCTTCTTGCTTCTCTCGATCACATCGAGCACTGCTGTGGCCAGGGCAGCGGCGCCCTTTCCGCCGTTGCGAAAATTCTCGGCTACCACGGCCTTGACACCCTGCTTTTCGCAGAAGCGCACGATGGCGTCCATGTCGCTGGTCTTGTCATTGTCGAACCGGTTGATCGCGACCACGGGTTCGATACCGAAAAGCCCGATGTTCTCGATGTGCTTTGCCAGGTTGCCCAGGCCGCCATGGGACGACAATCCGCCGTGATAGGCAATTGCCTTGGCCGTTGCCACAATCACCGTCGCGCTGGGAGTCAGTCCGGCGCTGCGGCACTTGATGTGAAAGAACTTCTCGGCGCCAAGGTCGGTACCGAACCCTGCTTCAGTCACGACATAGTCGGAAAGCTTCAATGCCAGGCGGGTGGCGATCGCGGTGTTGGTCCCCTGCGCGATATTGGCGAATGGACCTGCATGCACGAAGGCCGGGGTGCCTTCCAGCGACTGCACGATGTTCGGGTTGATGGCGTCGCGCAGAAGCACCTGCATGGCGCCCACGGCCTCGATGTCGCCCGGCCGGACCGGCTCACCCTTGTAGGTATAGGCGATCACCATCTCGCCGATCCTGCGGCCGAGGTCGCGATAATCCGATGCGAGGCAGAGGATGGCCATCACCTCGGATGCGGGCGTGATTTCGAAACCGTCCTTTCGCGGAACGCCGTGCTTGACTCCGCCCAAGCCGATGAATATTTCACGCAACGCCCGGTCGTTGAGGTCAATCACCCGGCGCAGTACGATCCGGCGCGGATCGATCTGCAGGGCATTGCCATGCTGCAAGTGATTGTCGAGCATGGCAGCGAGAAGGTTGTTCGCCTTTTCCACAGAATACATGTCGCCGACAAAATGAAGATTGACGGCCTCGGACGGGCATACCTGCGAACGTCCTGCCCCGGTGCCGCCACCCTTGATACCGAAGTAGGGGCCGAGGGACGGCTCACGTATGCAGATGCACGACCGCTTGCCGAGGAATCGCAGTCCGTCGGCTAGGCCGATGGTCATGGTGGTCTTGCCTTCTCCCTGGGGTGTGGGCGACATGGCCGACACGAGGATGAGCTTTCCCGAGGGCTGGTCTTTCCGCGCCTCGAGTTCGTCAATCGGCACCTTTGCGATGTAGTGACCGTTCGGATAGATCGTCTCGGGATCGAGACCGAGTTCCTTTGCCACTTCCTGAATGCGCCGGGGTGGAAGCTCGGTGTGCGTATCCTTCTTCATCTCCATAACGGTTGCTCCCGTGAAAGCGCGTAGTCTACCCCATCAGCGCGCCGCCGAGATCACCGCTGGCCCCGAACGTCCTGGTTCGGCGCCGCACAGCGATTTCTGCCACTCCGCTGTTGCGCCGAAAGAGTATTCTGCCTGCGATATAGATCTCCGAAAGGGTCTGGTTTCAACGCTATCCACTGAAGAGGGAGTGGCCATGTCCAGATGGCAGAGATTCTTGCTGCAGTTTGCGTTCGTCGTCCTTTCTGGGATGTGTGCCAGCGGCGTGGCGCTGTCCGCCCATCCGCCCGGCAAGCCGCCCAAGGCCGGCGCCGTGTGGCGCCTGCACCGACACGTCGAACCCAGGGAAGGCGCGTTCACGGTGCTCCTGCCGGAAGGCTGGATCTTCGAAGGTGGCGTCGTGCGCTTGAATCCGGCCAGCGGCCCGATGAACTCGGTCGGCGCCAAGATCGAGTTCGCCGAGAAGAAGGACTCGGCCGGCACGGTGATGATGCACTGGCTTCCCAACATCTCGTACAAGGATCCGCGCCTCGTGCCCGGCTTCCAGGTCGGCAGCAACTACATGGGCATGATCGTCGTGCCGTTGATGGACGCCCAGAGCTTTTTGGCCCAATTCGTCTTCCCCAGGCAGCGGCCCCAGGCCCAGCATGTGGAGGTCGTTGACCACAAGCCCCTCAGCAAACTGGCCCAGGAATACCAGCAGAAGGCTGGGCCTGGCCTGTCCCGCCGCTTCGACGCCGCCATGCTCACGGTCACCTACGACGAGGGTGGCGTCCACTACAAGGAGCAAATGGCGGCAGTCATCGAATTGATCGAAGGGCCGACCGGCTGGTGGACCAACCACGACACGCTCATGGTCCGCGCACCCGCAGCGGAGTTTGAAAGGATGCGGCCCCTCTTCTCTGCCATCCAGGAGTCTATCGAGGGCAACCCCCAATGGGTCGCCGCGGAAAACCGCGGCGCTGCCCAGCGTGCCCACAATGCGCTCGACACCCAGCGCCAGCTTCAGGAACAACAGCACCAGATCGTCGAGAACCGCCGGAAGGCTAATGCCGAGATCCGCCATGAGCACTGGCTCGACATCACCGGCCAGGAGGAATACGTCAATCCCCACACGGGAAAGGTGGAACTCGAATCCAACCAGTGGAAGAACCGCTGGCAAAGCAGCAACGGCGATGTCGTCCTTTCGAACGACCCCAACTACGATCCCAACTTCGATCCCAGTGCCGCCCACACGGACTACAAACGCAGCGGGGTGAGGCCCCGGTAGCGCCTAGATCAGCCCCGCGGCCCAGGTCGCCAGCTTGCGGCCGTCGGCGTGAAAGCGGCGGATCCCGTCGGACAGCTTGTCCACCGCCATCGCGTCCTCGTTGTGCATGAAGCGAAAGGTCTTCTCGTCCAGGTGCAACGCCTTGGCGTCGCTCGACTTGGCCGCCTCGGGTGAAAGCCGCCGGGGAAGCTCTCCCTCACGGCCGGCCAGGTCAGTCAGAATCTCGGGGCTGATGGTCAGCAGATCGCAGCCCGCCAGCCGCATCACCTGTTCGGTCTTGCGAAAGCTCGCGCCCATCACCTGGGTCTTGTAGTCGAATTTCTTGTAGTGATTGTAGATGCGCACCACTGACGCCACGCCAGGGTCCTCGTCGATCGGGATGTCCTTCACGCCCCGCTCTTTCAGGTAGTAGTCGTAGATCCGCCCGACGAACGGCGAGATCAGCGTGGCCCCGGCGTCCGCCGCTGCCACCGCCTGCGCAAACGAGAACAACAACGTCATGTTGCAGTGAATGCCGTCTTTCTCCAGTCGCTCTGCCGCCCGAATCCCCTCCCAGGTGGTCCCCAGCTTGATGAGAACGCGCGCCCGGTCCACGCTGGCCTTCCGGTAAAGCTCGATGAGCGCGCGCGCCTTGGCGACGCTGCCTTCCACGTCGAACGAAAGGCTGGCATCGACCTCGGTGGATACGCGACCCGGAATGATCTTCAGGATCTCGCAACCGAAGTTCACCGCCAGCTTGTCGACAAACGCAGCCAGCCGTCCCTCCTTGGCGGCGGACTGCGCCCCCGCGTGCTTCAGCGCCTCGTCGACCAGAAGCCGGTACTGCGGTTGCTGCGCGGCCTTGAGCAACAGCGACGGATTGGTGGTCGCGTCTTGCGGCTTGTGTGTGGCGATGGCCTCGATATCGCCGGTGTCGGCCACGATCACAGTTTGCTTCCTGAGCGACTCCAGATGCGTCATGGGCGTCCCTCTCTGAATGGATGCCTTCCCGCGGACCTTCGTTTCGTCGTTTAGCGGGAAAATGGCTGACTCGAGACAGTCGCCAGCGTTGCAGCCATCGTCTTCGCCGCAGCCTCTCTACTTCAATTCATCGAGCAGCGCCTTGGCCTCGGCCAGCCCAGGATCTTCTTGCAGCGCCCGCTTGACGAAGATGATGGCGCGGGCCTTGTCGCGCGCCTTGTGAGCGATGCGACCCAGGCGGAAGTAGGCCACAGCAGAGGCCTTGGGGTCCTTGATCGGGTTGGCGGTCACCACGCGCAGGGCGCGCATGGCCAGTTCGTCGTCACCCGCGGCCTCGGCCAGGTCGGCCACCTCGCTGGCGATGACCACGCTCTTGCGGTCGGTATCCAGCGCCTTCTTCAAGGCTTGCAGGCGGCCGTCGTTGTCGCCCTTGGCCGCGGCCAGCCGGGCCTGGCGCTGGTAGAGAACTGCCAGCTCCTCGGCGCGCATCGTCTTGGACTCTGCCAGCAGGCCGGCCAGTACCTGCTCACCGCGATCGAGTTCACCCATGCCGATACAGGCATCGATGAGCAGCGAGCGCGCAACCCGTTCCGTGGGCCGAAGTACCACGGCTTTCTCCAGCGCCTGCGCGGCCGCAGGGAACGCGTTGGAACTGAGCAGGGTTTCGGCGGCACGGACCAGCAGTGGGTAGCGTGCGCCCTCGTCGGTCTCTGCCTCGGCCATCTGGATCTGTAGCTGCGCCGCCTCGACCGCGTTCCCGCTGGCCTGCAGAAGCTGGGCCAGCCGCGCCAGCACCGGAGCGTGTCCCGGCATCTGGAGCAAGACCTCTTGCAGCCAAGGGATGGCCTCGGCGCCACGACCGATCTTCTCGCACGCGCTGGCCATGGCCAGCACCGCCTCGACCAGGGCCTCTCCCTGTTCCACCTGGGCCAGGCGCGACCACACGCTGGCAGCCGCGTCCCAGCGCTCTTCAGCCTCGAAGCGGTCGCGCATGCCATGCAGGACTTCGCGGTCCGTGGGATTGGCGTCGATCCAGCGGAAGAGAATCTGGTCCGCCTGGGCTTCGTCGCCGCTGCCGCGCACCACCTCTGCCAGTCGCAGGGTGGCGGTGCGAGCCGCAGCCGGATCGCCGGCAGCGGTCGCGCGTTCGGCGATGCGAGTCAGCGTCTGGCTCAGGGGCTGCAGCACTTCCTGGGCGCCCAGCGTGAGAGCCTCCTCCATGTCCGCCACGGCGGCCGCTTCGTCACCACCCGCGGCAGCCAATTCGGCACGCAAGCGCAGCAGATCGGCCCGCGATTCCTGGGCGCTTCCCGCCAGCGCCTCGGTGACGACCGATCGCGCGCCGCCCGTGTCCCCGGCAAAGGCGAGCGAGGCGGTCAGCTCGCGCAAGGTCTCGATGTCCCCAGGTGCGCGCTCCATGGCTTGGCGCAGGCTTCGCGCGGCGCCCGCTTCGTCGCGCAGCTTGTCGCGCTGAATGCGGGCCGCCTGGTGCAAGAGTGGACCGGCCTTGTCCGCCTCTGCCACACGGCCGGCCTCGCTGGTCAGCAGCCCGACCAGTTCCGGCCACAACTCGTGCTCGTTGTAGGTGGCGACCAGGCGCTCGAACAGGTCCGCACTGTCCGGGCAGCGACTGCGGCCCAGCTCCAGCGCCCTTCGCGCGCCGGCGTCGTCGCGCAGGCGCGTGCGCAGCTCGGCCAGTTCCACCGCGCGTGTCGCGGCCTCGGCTCCACTCTCGCCGGCCAGGATTTCCTCGCTCAGCATCGCGCGCTCGGCCAGTTCGTTCTTGCCGGACAGCAGCTCGAGCAAGGAAAGCTGCAGCGATCGCCTGACCGCCGCATCGGCAAAGGGCGCGGCCAGCACCTGACGGTAGACCTTCTTGGCCTCAGCCGGATCGATCTTCTTGACCAGCTCGCCGAACCGTCGCGCCAGGGCGACCCGCCCGCCCCCGGCTGCCCCACCCTCGCCGCCTGCCAGCGCCTCGGACATGATGGCCACGGCCCGGCTCATCTCACCCCGCCGTTCGTGCAGATCGGCCAGCACCATCAGCCCCTCGGGATGGCTCGGGTCTTCGGCCAGCACCTCGCGCAGCACGGTGGTCGCCGCCTCCTCGGTCTTTTTGTCGCCCAACAGGAACTTGGCCCAGGCCAGGCGGGCCGTGTTGCGGTCCGAGCGGGCCATCAGCTTTTCTGCCAACTCGCGCACCAGGCCCTCCAGGGCCGTCCGGTTTCCCAACTCGGCGTACAGGCGCAAGAGCGGCTCCCATACCTCGCGATCCATGGGATAGAGGCTGCGCAGGTGCTCGAACAGGCGAGCCGCAGCCTCGGCGCTTTCCGCATGCTCGGCCGCGGCGTGTGCCATTTCCCGCACCACCGGCGCCAGGCGCGGATTGGGCCAGGCCTCGCGCGTGTCTTCCAAAACCCGGGTCAGCCCGATGAAGTCGCCGCGACTGCGCAGGCGGCGCACCAGATCCAGGATGGCCCAGGTGGCGTCGCGCAGGCCGCCCGGCGCACGGCGTGCCAGAGTGATCGCGCGTTCGAGCAGCTTCTCGGCCCGGGCTCCTTCGCCCAGCGAGATTGCCAACTCCACTCCGTCGCGCACATCCTCGCTCTGCGCGTCCGGCAAGGCGGCACGTCGCTCGTAGAAGTCTAGCAGCACGCGCTCGTCCGAGGAGGCGCGCGCCACCTTCTCGTAGACTGGCATCACGCGGGCCAGGTCAGCGTCGGGCACGTGGGCTGCCTCCACCAGGGCCATGGCTCGCACCAGGTCAGGCAAAATGTCCACCGCCTCGGCCAGGGCGTCCAGACCCTCATTGCGCGAGTTCTCCAGGCCCAGGTGGCACTCGGCCACGCGGAAGATAAGATCGGCCTTTTCGGCCGGGTTGGTGGCGAGCTGGGACATGCGGCGCAACTGCGCTGCCGCCCGGCGCTGCTCGGCTTCGTCGCCGACCTTCAGGCTCACCCGCGCCAGGCCGGTCAAGGCCTCGCCCACGCGCTGCCCGGTCTGCTCGACCCGGTGATAGAGCGCCGTCGCGCGCGCGACATCACGCAGATCCTGCTCGGCGGCCGCCCCGGCGCGCAGCAACAGGTCAGCCACCCGAGGCGCATCGTTGGCTCTGCGAAGCTGATCGGCCGCACCGGTCACCGCTTCGAGGTAACGGCCGGCCTGGCCCAGCTTGGCCGCCAGGGCACGCGCCTGCGCGTGCGCGGTGGCACTGTCGGGCACCTTCTCGACGATCTTGAGCAGGGCGTCCAGGGCCTCGCCCCGACGGTCGAGCTTGTCCAGAACCTCAGCCAGCTCGCACACCACCACCGCTTCTTCCACGGCCAAATTCGCTGCCGCCCGCCGTTTCTCCAGCAGCCCGAGCAGGACCTCGCCCTCGCCGGCGGCGAGCAGGGCAGCCTGCACGCGGCGAGCCTCGGCGGCATCGTGCTGGGCGCGCGACAGGGCCGACTCGAGCGCTTGGGCAGCGGCGTCCTTGCGGCCCAGGGCCAGGGCCACGCGACGCAGGCGCAGGAAGACCTCGCCGGCGGTGATCGGGGCATCTGCCGACTGACCCCGGCGGGCCAGTACCAGCAGGGCTCGGTAGGCCTTCTCCGCGCGGTCGAACTCGCCCAGTTCCTCGGCCACCTCGGCCAGGGCGAGCTGGACGTCCATGTTGTCGAGCAGTACCGAGGCGGCCTGTTCCAGGTGCTGCAGGGCCAGCTTGGGATCCTTCTCTGCGCGCGCCACCTGTGCGACCTGATGGTGCAGCACGGCCCGCTCGCGCGACTGGCGGCGGCCGTACTCTTCCAGCACGCTTTCCAAGGTCGTGCGCGCATCGGCCAGGCGACCCGCCCTGCGCAGGCCATCGGCCAGGGCGAGGCGCAGGCTGCGATCAGCAGGCGCCAGGGCCAGCGCCCGTTCCAGGACCGGCACCGCGCGCTCGGGGCTGTGCAGGTGCTCCTGGCAGACCGCCAGGGTTTCATGCGCGCAGGCCACCACCGCGTGGGGATTGACCAGTTGGGCGCAGCGATCGGTGAGAGCCCGGACCAGCGCCTCCCAGCGCTCGGCATCCCGGTACAACTGGGTGAGCAGCACCCAGAGCTCGTCGGCGGTCGGGTCTTCAGCCACGGCGCGCTCGAGCGAGGCCACCGCCCGGTTGTGCTGGCCGGCCGCCACGTAGGCGCGGGCCAACTGCGCCGCTGACTGGCGCCGCTCGCCCGGACTACCCAGTGACATGCGCTGCTCCAGCCACTGCGCCGCAAGCAGCGGCTCGCCCGAAGCGATGCACAGACGGGCTAGGCTGTCGAGCGCAGCCGAGCTGTTCTCGATCACGACCACGCGTTCCCAGGCGGCGATGGCGCGCGCGCTGTCACCCAGTGGGGACTCGGCCAAGGCCGCCACCTCGGTCCACAGACGAGCGGCCCGCGCGCCTTCGCCCAGCCCCTCCAGTTTGCGTGCCTGCGCGGTCAGAATGTCCGCCAGCTCTCCATACCGGCCGCGCGCACGCAGCAACGTGCCCAGAGCAGCCAGCGTGGCTGGGTGGCCAGGCAACTCCTCCAGGTTGGCGAGCAGCGCCTCGAAGCGACCGGTGCGGCCCTCGACCACTTCACCCAGGCGGGCGATTTCCAGGCGCAAGGCCAGACGCGCTTCACCATCGGAGAGCAGGTCGAGCTGGCGACGGCGCAGGGCGATCAACTCGGAAAACAGATCCGCCTCCTCGTACAGGCCGGCGAGGGACGCCAGGGCCTCGCGGCTATCGGGCTCCTCGTCGACAATGCGCCGGTAAACGTCGCGCGCCACGGCCTTGTCCGCCTCGATCGCGATCTGACCCACGCGCGCGCGCAACGTCTTGCAGTCCTGCTTGGGCAGGGGCAGGCGACTGGCATCGAGCAGAAGGTCGACGGCCTGTCGCAGATCAGCCGGGGCCTTGCTGGCAAGCAGCGGGCTCACCAGGCCATCGATGGCGCGCAACACCGCCGCAGCCGGGGCAAGCTGGCCCTCGGCAGGGCTGTCGAGGCGCAGGAGTTGGGCCGCGCGATCGTAGAGCACGGTCAAGCAGCGACGCGCGACCTCCACGTCATGCAGGACCCGGCCGGCCAGATCCGCGGCCTGGGCCATGGCCTCCAGATCGCGCGGGGCGAGTGCCACGATCTTCATCATCGTGTCGAGCAGGGGCCGGCCGCCCCAGCGACTGCGCTGCGCCTCGGCCAGAGCGCGCAGAGTCGGCAGGTGCATGGGGTCGTAGGCGGCAGCGCGCAGCAGGGCCTGTTCGGCCCACTCGCGGTCGGCGACCTGATAGCCCGCGATGCGTTCCTCGATGGTCCGGGCAAAAGCCCCCGGCAGCGACGAGCGTCGGGCCAGGGCGGCGGACAGCGCCTTGCCCAGGGCCGCAAACATGGCGCCCGGATCGTCTGACGCGGCCGCGATCCTCTCCACAATTGGCAGATGCTCTGCCAGGAGTCGGTCGGGCGAGAATGGCTCGGCCATGGCGGTGTCAGCGGCTAGCTCGCATGCGCCCGTGTTGGCGGCCAAGCGGATCACCGCAGCGCGCGCCTGTCGGTTGTCGGGTGCGCCCTTCAGCGCGGCCTGGTAGGCAGCCAGCGCGCCTTTCTTGTCGGCCAGCTTCTCTTCCAGCAAACGGGCTTGCAGCAGGCGCAGATGAACCGTGCGCGCCAGCGACGGCGCCAGCGAGGCGGCAGCCGCCCCCAGGGACTCGGTCACCAA
>Ga0182021_10004171_pt1 | contig 16950 bp, 10 predicted proteins | sample 612E3MmetaG_FD_120493 | JGI IMG/M metagenome (GOLD analysis project Ga0182021, IMG submission 120493) | Permafrost microbial communities from Stordalen Mire, Sweden - 612E3M metaG (Illumina Assembly) | ecosystem: Environmental > Terrestrial > Soil > Wetlands > Permafrost | place: Sweden...
GGAACCGGACATCGTCCCGCTAGCCCGCTTCGGCCGCGACCATGGCATCGAAGTGCGCTTCATCGAGTTCATGCCGCTCGATGCGCAGGGCATCTGGGACCGCGGCAAGGTGCTGACGGCCGACGAGATCGTCGAAACGCTCTCGCGCGAAGTGGCGCCGCTCATCGAGATTCCGGCCGCCGATCCGCGCGCGCCGGCCACCGAGTACAGTTACGCCGACGGGCGCGGGAAGGTGGGCTTCATCGCCTCGGTGAGCCGTCCCTTCTGCCTCAACTGCAACCGCCTCCGGCTGACCGCCGACGGCCACCTGCGCTACTGCCTGTTCGCCATCGAGGAGACGGACGTGAAGGCCCTGCTGCGCGGCGGGGCGTCCGACGACGAGATCGCGGAGACCGTTCGCGCCACCGTGCGCGCCAAGTGGGAGGGCCACGAAATCAACACCGCCCGCTTCGTCGCCCCGCCGCGGCCCATGTACTCGATTGGCGGATAGGCCGGGGCCAGGGCTCCCGCCGTGCTATTCTGAGCCGGTGCTGCTTGCGGGCATCGAGACGTTTCCCCTCCCGCTGCGCCGCATCCTCGCAGGCGCCGCCCTGGCGCTCTTGTGCACCACCCCTGCTTTGGCGGAAGCCAGTGGCGTGCGAGCCTGGCAGGCATCGATTCAGCTCCCCACCTATGAGGAGGGCGATCCCGATCCGAGCCCCCAATTCTCGGCCTTCGTCTATCGGAACGCCAACTATCCATACCCGCTGCGGACCAACCTCACCAATGTTCGTAAGGAAAAGGCCTGGCGGACGCTGAACCTCGAGAACGAGTATCTGCTCTGCCGCGTCCTTCCCGACCTGGGCGGCCATCTATACAGTTGCCGGGACAAACTGAGCGGCCGTGAGATGTTCTACGCGAATCCAGTGATCAGGAAGGCCCTGATCGGTCTGAGAGGCGCGTGGGTGGCGCTTGGCATCGAATCCAATTTCCCCGCCGCACACGCGCGCCACAGCGCCGCGCCGGTCGATTTCGCGTTGCGAACCGAGTCCGACGGGTCGGCTCGCGCCGTCGTCCAGGATACCGACCGCGTCAGCGGCATGGAATGGCGCGTCGAGTATGTGCTCCGGCCCGCCAGCACCGTTCTCGAACAGCGCGTCACTCTGTATAACCGCGGCGGAGCCCGCAGGGGATACGACTGGTGGGCCAATGCCGCCATCGAGTTCGACGACCCGGCAACTCTCTTTATTCTGCCGGCGCGGCTGGTGGCCGACCATGCGTCCACCGTGATCGAATCGTGGCCCGTCACTTCCCAGGGCACGGACGAGAGCTCGGTTGCCGGTCACAAGCGATCGACATCCTGGTTTGGCCGCGGCTCCCGCGAGCCGTTCTTCGCCGTCTACAAGCCCGGATCGAGAACCGGTGTGGCGCACTTCGCCGATCCGCAGGTCGTCGCCGGCAAGAAGCTCTACGTGTGGGGCGAAGGCGGCGACGCCAACGTGCGAAGCGCTCTGACCGACAACTTCTCTTCATACGTGGAGATTCAGGGTGGGCTGTTTCAGGATCAGGAGACCTTTCAGTTCCTGGAGCCCGGCCGTTCCAGAACCTTCTCCGAGTACTGGATTCCCATTCGCGACATGGGCGGAGTCTCCCGCGTTACCGGCGATGCCCTGGTGAATCTGGAGCGGCGGACGGACCCGAAGAATGGGCCGGTGCTGCTGTTGGAGGTGAGCGCCACCCATGCGATCGGGGGCGCTACGATTCGCGTGTTCCGCGCCGGACAGCCTGGGTTTGAGGCGCGCGCCGACTTGGATCCCGCCGCGATCTTCACGCGCGTCCTGGAAGCTCCCGGGCCCGCCCCATACACGGTCCAACTCGCCGACTCGCGGGGATCGATCCTCCTCGAACACACCGAAGACCGGTACGACGCCGAAGGACTGGAGGGCGTCACGCTCGGCAAGCAGCCCCCGCCCGCCGCGTACAAGACCGGGACCGAAGCCGACCGGCTCGAAAACGGCGCCAGCAGCGAACTCGCCGAGTGCCTTAGATCCGCGCTGTACGAGTATCGGACGGGTCTCGAGCAATTCCCGGACAGCATCCCGCTCCAGAAGGCGCTGGGCAGGCTGGACGTGGTCTTGAACCGTTTCGAGGAATCGGCGAAGCTCCTCGAGCGCGTTCATGCCGCGGCTCCGGACGACGACGAAACGTCCTATTACCTCGGGGTGGCTCAGGCCATGCTTGGCCGTGATGCCGACGCCTGCGGCGCGTTCGCCCAGGTGCGCTCCACATCGCCGTTTGCCGAGCCCTCCGCGATTCAGCTTGCCTTCATTGCCGCGCGTGCCGGGCAGTATTCGGCCAGCCTCAGTGCGCTCGGACCATCGCTCTCGGAGCGGGCCGGCATCGCTCGCCCGGGCGCTCTTGAAATCGCGCTCCTTCGCCACGCAGGCCGTCAGAAGGAGGCCGAGGCGGAAGTTGCCGTGTGGCAAGCCATCGACCCGGCCGACAGCATGTTGCGCTTCGAACGCACCCTGCTGGTTGCGGACGACCCGGAACTGTGGACGCATTTCGCCGCGGATTCGGAACGCTCGCTCAATCTGGTGGACGACTACCTCAACCTGGGGTTGTACGAAGACGCGCTGCGGCTGCTGGCGCACCCCTATCCGCCGGCTCCTCCCGAGACCATCGAGCCGGGCGCGGTTCCGCCTGCGGAGAGCCCCCTCTTCCTCTATTACCGCGCATACTGCCGGTCGCGCCTGGGGCAGGATCCGGCGGAGGATCTGAGAGCGGCCGCCGCAGCGTCCACGCGCTATGCCTTCCCGTTCCGGCCAAGCTCGATGGCCGTGCTGAAGTTCGCTCTCCAGGCGAATCCCTCGGATGTTGTGGCACGCTTGCTGCTGGGCCGCCTCTTCCTGCACGCCTTGATGGTGGATGAAGCCATCGCGGAGTGGCAGCAGGCGCGCGCGCTGAATCCTCGCCTTCCCGATCTCTACCGCGATCTGGGCAAGGTGCTGATTGATGTCAGGAAGGACTCCGTCGGCGGCCTGCTCGTGTTGCGTGAGGGCCTGAAGGCTGACCCGGCCAACCCGGAACTGCTGGCCGAGATGGCGCGCTTTGACCGCACGTCTGTGCCGGCGCCCCCGCCCGCCAAGCCCGCCGCGCTCCCGGAGGCCGTTCGAGCAACGCCCGCCGAGGTCGCAGCAGCGGCGATGCTCAAGGCGGCTTCCGGCGGCGCCGAAGATGCCGCGAGCCTCTTCAACCCCCGTGTGTTCTCCGCGGCCAAACAGCCCGAGGGAGTTCGCCGGGCCTACATCGAGGTGCAGTTGCAGAGACTGGTTGCGCAGGCGGCCGCCGGGACCTGTTCCTCTCTGTCCTTCCGGATCGACCAACTGGGAGCGGAGGATCGCAACATTCCCTTCACCTTTTACGGTTTCGGCAGTCTTACCAAGGCCGCCCACTTTCAGTTCTATCTGGCCAAGGCCGAGGAATTGTGCCGGCAGGAGCAGGATTCCCGCAAGCGCTGGATGAGGATCGCCAGAACGAACGAATCCCTGCCTTCGCCCGAGTTTGTTTTCCCTCTGCTGGCCGCCTGGAAGCTCAATCCCGAGGACGCCGGGCCCAGGATCGCCGCCGCTCTCGAGTCGGTTCGCGTCGCCCTGGCCGGCGCCCAGGAGAGTTCGCGGCCTGCACTGGTCTACGCCGAGGGCGTGCTGCTGAAGGCTCAAGGCCGGGACGAGCCGGCTGCCGCACGGCTTCAGGAGGCCCTGAAGACCGCCCAGGACGTCAGCCTCAAGTACCTCGCCATGCTCCAGCTCAGCGAGATCCTCGCTCGCGGTGCGCCTCAATAGCGCTAAGCGCCTGTCAGGAAATAGCAGATCCAATACTTGCCGCTGATGAATGCAGATGAACGCCGATAAGAAAACGAGAACAAGATTCTTTTATCCGTGTTAATCTGCGTTCATCGGCGGCAGGAAGTGCCTTTGCCAGTTTTTCCGGGCGCCGCACCGGCCTCCGCAGCATCAGGGCCTCCGCCGCACCCCTTCAGTACAATGAAAGGTTCACATGCGGATCGCCCTGGCGCAGATCGATACGACCGTCGGAGACCTGGAGGGAAACACCGGCCTCGTCCTGCGCGCGGCACGCGAGGCGGCCGGACGCGGGGCCGAGCTGGTTGTCTTCCCCGAGCTGGCCATCGACGGCTATCCGCCCCGCGACCTGGTCGAAAAGGAGAGCTTCCTCGACCGCACCGAAGAGCAGTTGAACCGGCTGGCCCGCGAGACCGCCGATCTCGACCTAGGGCTGGTCTGCGGCTACGTCGGCCGCTCGCATTCCGAAACCGGCAAACAGGCCACCAACAGCGCGGCCGTCATCGAGCGCGGCCAGATCGTCTTCCGGCAGACGAAAATGCTGCTGCCCACCTATGACGTTTTCGACGAGGCCCGCTATTTCGTCCCCGGCGAACGGGAGTCGCTGTTCGCGTTCCGCGGCTGCCAGGTCGCGCTCACCATCTGCGAGGACGCCTGGAACGACAAGCAGTTCTGGGAGCGCCGCCTTTACCGCCAGGACCCGGTCGAGGAAATGGCGCGCTCGGGCGCCGAGATTCTGATCAGCATCAACGCCTCGCCCTACCACATGCACAAGCGCGGGCAGCGCCGCCAGATCTTCGCCAACACCGCGCGCAGGTTCCATCTCCCGGTGGTGTACGTAAACCAGGTGGGCGGCGACGATTCGCTGGTCTTCGATGGCTCGAGCTTCGCCATGGATTCCGATGCGCGCGTCATCGCCTCCTGCCCCTCCTTCCGCGAAGACCTTGTGATGGTGGACACCGCGACCGGCGCCGGCGAGCAACGCGCCGATCTCGACGACGAGTGCGAGGCGGTTTACGAAGCGCTGGTTGTGGGCACGCGCGACTACCTCCACAAGTGCGGCTTCCATCGCGCGCTGGTCGGACTCTCCGGCGGCATCGATTCGTCGCTTACCGCCGCGGTTGCCGTGGATGCGATCGGAGCGGAGAACGTCATCGGAGTCGGAATGCCGGGGCCGTATTCTTCCGAGGGCAGCATTACGGACGCGCGCGGGCTGGCACAAAACCTCGGCATCCGTTTCGAGCTGGCCTCCATCGGCGGGGTCTACGAGAGGTACCTCGAGGCCCTGGCGCCGCTGTTTGCCGGCTCGCCGCGCGACGTGGCCGAGGAGAACCTGCAAGCGCGAATCCGCGGCGCGCTGCTCATGGCGCTTTCGAACAAGTGGGGCTGCCTGGTGCTCACCACCGGCAACAAGAGCGAGCTGGCGGTCGGCTACTGCACGCTCTACGGCGACATGTGCGGCGGCCTGGCCGTGATCAGCGACGTTCCCAAGACGCTGGTCTACAAGCTGGCGCGGGTGGCCAATAGCCGCCACGCCGGCGCCATCCCCGAAGCCGTTTTCGAAAAGCCTCCCTCGGCCGAGCTCCGGCCCGACCAGAAGGACACGGATTCCCTGCCTCCCTACGAGGTGCTCGACGAAGTTCTGCGATGCTACGTTGAGGAGTACGAGGCGCCGCGGCAGATTGCCGCGAGGCTGGGCCTGGCGCTCGATTTCGTCAAGGGAATTGTGAACACCGTGGATCGCAACGAGTACAAACGCCAGCAGGCGGCGCCGGGCCTGAAAGTCACCACCAAGGCCTTCGGCATTGGCCGCCGGTTCCCCATCGCCCAAAGGTTCTCCGAATGAAATCCGTTCCGTTTCCAGTCCTTCTTTCTCTGGCCGCCGCTCTCTTTGCGCAGACTGCGCCGGGCCCGCTCGCCCACGGCGGCTTCCTGCTCGATAACGGCTGGCTGCTGCACCCCGCGGGCCGGGAGACGCCGCTCTCGACCCTGCCGATGGCGGCGGCGGTTTCGCCGGATGGCAAGTACGTGCTGGCCCTGAACGCCGGGTTCGAACCGCCCTCGATCAGCGTCCTCGACGCCGCCAGCGGCCGGGAGATCGGGCGCACGCCCGTCCCGGACGCCTGGCTCGGCCTGGTCTTTTCGCCGAAGGGCGACCGCGTTTACGTGGGCGGCGGTTTCGGGGCCGCGATCTTCGAGTTCACGTTTTCGAGAGGCACGCTCTCGCCCGCCCGCACCTTCCCGATAGTGGCGAAGGAGAAGCGCACCGCGCACGATTTCATCGGCGATCTGACCTTCGATCCCGCCGGGCACCTGCTCTACGCCGCCAGTTTGTTCGATAACTCCATCGTGGTCGTCAATCCGGCCTCCGGCATGGTGCTCGGGCGCTTCGCAACCGGCCGGCGGCCCTACCGCATCGTGTTCCACCCGGATGGCAAGTCGCTGTTCGTGTCCAGTTGGGCGGATGGCGCGGTCTACCATCACGAGACCGCGAACGGCTCGGTCATCGACAAGCTTCGCCTGGGCGCGCACCCGACCGACATGGTGTGGCTCGGCGGGGTGCCGCCTTCGGACGAGAAGCCGGCCTGGGTGGCGCGCCTCTTCGTCGCCGCGGCCAACACCAACGACGTCTATGTGGCCGGCGTCACCGCGGCCCAGGACCTCACGCTGGTCGAGACGATAAATGTCTCGATGACGCCCTCGCAGCCCTCCGGCATGACCCCGAGCGCGCTCGCGCTGAGCGCCGATGGCAAGCGCCTCTTCGTGGCCTGCTCGGACGTGAACGCGGTAGCGGTCGCCGACGTCTCCGGCGTGAGCGCACAGGCGCTCGGCTTCATTCCGACGGGCCGCTACCCGACGGCGGTTCGGGCGCTTGCCGACCGCCGCCTGGTGGTCCTGAACGGACAGAACGACGCTCGGCCCCGCGGGCCCGGCTCGGCGTCCTTCATCGATCCCCCGGACGACGAGCAGCTCGCCCGGTATTCCGATACCGTTCTGGCGAACACTCCGTATCGCGACGCATTGCTCGAGGACGCCGGCACTGGGCCCTCGAACCCGGTCCCCACGCGGCCGGGCAGCCCGTCTCCCATCGCCCACGTAATCTACATCGTCAAGGAAGGCCGCACCTACGATGAGGTGCTGGGCGATCTCAAGGAGGGCGCCGAAAGGACGCCGAATCAGCGCAAGCTGGCGCGCGAGTTCGTCCTGCTGGACAATTTCTACGGCCTGGGCGATGGCGGCGCGGACAGCTTGCACTGGGCTGCCGCGGCCATCGCGTCTGACTCCGTCGAGAAGTTGTGGCCGGCGTTTTCCAGGCAGCATCGGGAAGATGACGCGTTCGAGGGCGGAGACCCGGTGGCCGTTCCGCCCTCCGGCTATTTGTGGACCAACGCGGCCATGGCGGGCCTGTCGCAGCGCAACTACGGCTGGTTCGTTTCCGACCGGCCGTTGAAGGAGGTCGCGGGAGGAATTCAGATCCAGGCCGTCCGCGATCCGATTCTCAACCGCTCCACCGACCCGCATTACCGCGGCTTCGATCCCGCGTATCCGGATGCCGAGCGCGCCCGCGCGTTTCTCGCCGGCCTGGCGGAGTTCGAGAAGTCCGGTCAGATGCCCCAGCTCATCGTTCTGCGGCTGGCGAGCGACCGGACGCTCGCGGGCGTCGCCGATAACGACGCCGCGCTGGGAACGATCGTCGAGGCCATCACTCGCTCCCGCTTCTGGCCCTCGACCGCCATCTTCGTGGTTGAGGCCGGCGCCGCGGGCCGGGTTCCCGCCTTCGTCGTATCGCCTTACGTCCGCCGCGGGACGGTCGATCACGGCATGTACAACACGCTCTCAGTGCTCAGAACCATGGAGCTGATTCTCGGGTTGCGGCCGATGACCGCGTTCGATGCGGGCGCGCGGACGCTGGCGCCCATCTTCCAGACCGCGCCCGACCTGCGCCCCTTCACGGCGGTTCCCCGATAGGTTTCCATGCCCAGAATCTATCTGTCCTTCCTCTGGCACATGCATCAGCCGTTCTACAAGGACTTGATCTCCGGCGAGTACCGTATGCCCTGGACGCGGCTCCACGCGCTCAAGGACTACTACGGCATGGTGCAGGTGCTCGAGGAATTCCCGGCGGTTCGCCAAACCTTCAACCTGGTTCCGTCGATGATGCTGCAGGTCGAGGAATACGCCGCGGGCAAGGCCGTCGACCCGTTTCTCAAGGTCGCGCTCAAGCCCGCCGAAGCGCTCACGGCGGCCGAGCAGGAGTTTATGCTGCGCAGTTTCCTCATGGACACCCCGCCGCCTACGATTGCGCGCTTCCCGCGCTATGCCGAATTCTGCCAGGCCTGGGGCGCCGCGGACCGCAACCCGCAGCGCGCCCTGCGCCTGTTCACGACGGCCGCGCTCCGGGACCTGCAGGTGCTCTCGCAGCTCGCCTGGTTCGACGAGGAATTTCTGACGGAGGATGCCGAGGTCACCGACCTGGTGCGGCGGGGCCGCGATTACACCTCCGGCGACCAGGCGCTCATCGCGCGCAAACAGGCCACCATCCTGGGCCGGGTGATTCCCGCCTACCGGAAGTTCGCCGCCAGCGGCCAGATCGAGATTTCGACCACGCCGTTTTACCATCCCATCCTGCCGCTGCTGTGCGATTCGAACATCGCGGGCGTTTCGCACCCGTATGTGCCTTTGCCGCCCCGCTTTCAGTATCCGCAGGACGCGCGCGCGCAACTCGGGCGTGCGCGGGAGTTCTGCGCCCAGAGACTCGGCGCCACGCCGGCGGGGCTGTGGCCGTCGGAAGGCTCGGTGTCGGACGAGGCGCTGGCCATCGCCGCCGAGTCCGGCTTCGTCTGGGCAGGCACCGACAACGGAGTCCTCAGCCGCACGCTCGAGCGGACGGCGGGCGTCGAAGACACCTACCGGCCCTATCGCTGGCGGCGGGACGGCCGCGAGATCGTGCTGGTGTTCCGGGATCACTACCTGAGCGACCTCATCGGCTTCGTCTACCAGCGCGTGCCGGCGGTGGACGCCGCGCGGGATTTCCTGGATCGCATTCGCGACAACTGCCGGGCGATTCTCGCCAGCGGCCGCGACGCGTTCGTCCCCATCGTTCTGGACGGCGAAAACGCCTGGGAATACTACGAATCGAACGGCCGTCCGTTCCTGCGCGAGCTGTACGCGAGAATCTCGGCCGACCCGCAGATCGAGGCGCTCACCATGAGCGCCGCGCTGGCCCGCGTGGAGCCGCAGCCGCTCGGCCACATCTTTCCGGGCTCCTGGATCTGCGCGAATTTCGACGTTTGGATCGGGGCCGAGGAGGACAACCGGGCCTGGGAGTATCTGCTCGCGGCGCGCCGAACTTACGACCGCGTCGCCGGCCAGCCGGACGCGCAGGCCGCGGTTTCCGGCGAGGCGCGCCAACTGGCCTTCGAGGAACTGCTCATTGCGGAAGGCAGCGACTGGTGCTGGTGGTACGGGCCCGAGCACCATTCGGCATTCCGCGCCGAGTTCGACGAGTTGTACCGCTCGCACCTCGCCAACGTCTACCGCGCGCTCGGCCTGGCCCCGCCCGAGGAACTCTCCCGCCCCATCCTCAAGCAGGCGGCGAGGGCGTCCCACACGCTGCCCACCGGCCCCATCCGGCCGGTGATCGACGGGCTGGTCACTTCCTACTTCGAGTGGATGGGGGCGGGCTGTTATCGCGTAGACCGCCGCTCCGGCGCCATGCACGGCAAGCGGTTTCTCATTCAGGATCTTTCCTACGGCTGCGACGGCCGGAATTTCTATTTCCGCATCGATTTCGATGCCGCCGCCTCGCTCGATGGCACGGAAGCGCACCTCACGCTCAGGCCGGCCAGCGAGCCTGCACGGAGCAGTTACGTCTCGCTGGGGTTTGCCGGCGGCCGGCTCGAAGCGCGGGACGTCCGGCTGGTGGACCCGGCCCGAGAAACGTCGGCCCTCGAATTCGCGTACCGCAAGGTGCTCGAAATCCGGCTCTCGCTGCGGGCCCTGGCCGTCCCCTCCGGCCAGTCGCTCCACCTGCAGATCTCGCTGTGGAAGGACGGGCTGCCCGTGGACGCCGCGCCGCAGGAAGGCTGGCTCGAAATCTCGACCGCCGAGCCAACCGACTGGCCCATGTAGCCGTGTGGCGCAGGCTTCAGCCTGCGGCCGGTCAGCCCAAACGGCCTGCCCCACAAGTCTGTGCGCGTGGTGCAGGCTTCAGCCTGCGGCGCCGCCCTAACGCTTCGACTGCTTGGGCAGTCGCGGACCGGGGCCGTCGTGTTCAATGCCAATCACCAGAAGGGGCAGATTCTCGGCACGCGCTTCCCTGATCGTGCGAAGGGCGTCTTTCAAGCGAGGCACGCGGTCGGTTAGGAACGGACCGAGTCTATCGCTCGGAACCACGATGATTCCGATATCAATTCGTCCTTGCTCGAGCGAGTCGCGCAGATGAATGACGTCACGAATGAGCAGATCGCTTCGAGCGGAGACCTGAACCTCTACCTCGAGGCGCAGCGTAGTGCCGTTTACGGTCTTGGTCTTCATCCAGTCGGCGGATCCGGAGACCCTTTGTGTCCAGCCCCCGATGGCTCGAAAACGGGCATCGATCATCTTCCGCAGCGCAGCCGCTCCGTTAGCGTCAACCTGCTCCTCGACCAAAAGCTCGAAATCGGTGATGATCGCTCGCACTTCGGAAACCAGGGGTTCGAGGCCGAGACGTTTTATCTTCGCTCGGACACCGCCGTACGGGTGTTCATCGGCGATCTTAGGCATTGGCTCCTGGCTGAGTCTCCAAGTCTAGCGATCTGTGCGGCTCAGTTCAACCTAATCACCGTCCGGGCCGCCGCCGATACGTGAATTGGACGTGGAACTCTGAGCGATTGCATTTCATCGGATTCTCCCGTAAGCTGTTGTGCGAGCCTCGGAATGAAACGTGCGTACGCGACAGAACTTGGCCAGTTGTACCAAGCTGACTGCCTGGACCTGCTCCGTACCTTGCATGCCGGAAGCGTGCATGCCTTCTTTGCCGATCCGCCCTTCAATCTGAATAAGGACTATGGCCGGAACGGGCACGACAACCGCCCGGCAGACGAATACCTGGACTGGAGCAAGCAGTGGATTTCAGAAGCCGTGCGTGTCCTGGCGCCCGGTGGGGCCCTCTTCCTGTACAACCTGCCCCGTTGGCTGATCGAATTCGGCGGATTCCTGAACTCGCTGCCGACGATGCGTTTCAAGCACTGGATCGCCATCGCCAAGCCGCACAGTCTTCCGATTCCCAACCGGCTCTCGCCGAGCCATTACGGAATGCTGTACTACATCAAAGGCGAGCGTCCCCGTGTGTTCGACCGCGACGCCGTGCGCATCCCAATCGAGACCTGCCGTCATTGTGGTGGCGACGTCAAGGACTACGGCGGACATAGGAAGTACCTGAATCCAAAAGGGCTGAACCTGACCGACGTTTGGGAAGACGTTCCCCCCGTACGTCACCGCAAGTACAAGAAGCGGCCCGCGAATGAGCTCGCTCCGATCATTCTTGAGAGGGTTATCCGCCTTACCACGGGAGAAGGCGATCTGGTTTGCGATCCGTTTGCGGGGGGCGGGGTGACAGCGTACGTCGCGGAGAGGCTGAAGCGCCGCTGGATCGCCGGGGATCTCAACGATTGCGCGGCCGCCAAGCAGCGCTTGATGGAGCTGAAGAACGGTACACACCCCGAGTGGAACTCAACCAGGAAGCGGCTGCCCGCCTCAGGGAACAACGCGGACGCCCCTGCCTTGTGGCTATTCTGACTCCTAATGCGCCCCCGCCCCGGCCTGCATCGCCGGTTGCGCAGCCGAGTTCATGAGCCGGTCCTCGAAGGAGTAATCTATCTCCTTCCGCTCATGGTGGCGCAGATACCAGCGGTAGGTCTCCTTCAGCCCGGTCAGGAAGTCGGCCGGCTTGAAGGCGAGCACGCGCTGCGCTTTGGTGACGATCTGCGTGATCGGCGGAACGTCGAAGTAGAATCCGAAATAGAGGTTGGGGCCCATAGGATGCCCGCCCAGGTGATACACCCGCTCTCGCGGTATGCGCACCAGCGCGGGCTTCTTCCCGGCGGCGTCGGCAAAAGCCTGTACCGCCTCGGCCTGCGTGATGGCGCGCGGGTTGGCGATGTTGAAGGCGTGGCCCACCGCATTGGGCTCCTCCATCACTCCCATGCAGGCCGCCACCAGGTCCTTGATGTAGATGAACTGCATCAGGCGGCGGCCATCGCCGGGCAGAATGACGGGGCGCCCATCGCGCATCCGGTCCCAGAAAAACGCTTCGCGGTAGAACGGGTTGCCCGGGCCATACAGGAACGGAGGACGGATGGTGGTCACTGGAAACCCAATCCGCTGGTGCAGCCGGAACAGCGCCCGCTCGCTCATGGCCTTGTTGCGAACGTAGGGGTCGGGGTGGTCGTCCGGCGCCAGAGCGTCGCCCTCATGGTGATTCAGGCCGTCTCCGTATGCCGCCACGCTGGACATGAAGATGTAGCGGTGCAGCCCATCGGCGCAGGCGCGCGCGGCCGCCTCCACCTGAGCGGCCGTGGTGCCGCGTTCCCAGTCGTACACGTTGTCGAAGACGACGTCGAATCGGGCCCCGGCCAGAACGCGGCGGATCTGGTCGACATCGTTGCGGTCAGCCACCAAGTGCCCGATCCGCTTGCCCAGGTCGTGCGCCGGCTTGCGGTGCAGCACCCAGACTTCATGGCCGCCCTTGAGCAGTTCGGCCACCAACGCTCGTCCGATGAACAGCGTGCCGCCGATCACCAGAACTTTCCGGGGGGCGGCCGCCCGGTGCGATCCATTATTCATTGCGTAGTCGCTAGTCGTAATACTCCAAGCCGAGATGGGTGATCAGGTCCTCGCCCCGCATCCAGCGAAGCGTATTCTTGAGCTTCATGAGTTGGATGAAAATATCGTGTTCGGGATAAAGCCCGGGCGCTGTCATCGGCCCTTTGAAGTAGAACGAAAGCCACTCCTGGATCCCCTTCATGCCCGCACGCTGCGCCAGGTCGAGGAACAGCACGATGTCGAGCGCCACCGGGGCCGCCAGGATGGAATCGCGGCACAGAAAGTCGATCTTGATCTGCATCGGGTAGCCCAGCCACCCGAAAATGTCGATGTTGTCCCAGCCCTCTTTGGCGTCTCCGCGCGGCGGATAATAGTTGATGCGGACCGCGTGATAGAGGTCCTTGTAGAGAGTGGGGTATAGCTCCGGCTGGAGGATCTGCTGGAGCACCGATAGCTTGGTTTCCTCCTTGGATTTGAAGGAACCCGGATCTTCCAGCACTTCGCCGTCGCGGTTGCCCAGGATGTTGGTCGAGAACCACCCGGCCACGCCCAACATGCGGGCTTTCAAGCCTGGCGCGACCAGCGTCTTCATGAACGTCTGGCCAGTCTTGAAGTCCTTGCCGGCAACCGGAACCTGCCGTTCGCGCGCCAGCTCAAGCAGCGCCGGGCAATCGGTGGTCAGGTGCGGCGCGCCATTAGCGTGAGGCACCCCGCATTTCAAAGCGGCGTAGGCGTAGATCTGGCTGGCGGAGATATCGGGATCGTCCGCGGCCAGGCCGCGCTCGAAGTCCGCGAGCGAGTTGTGCACGGCCGCCGCGCGGTGAAACACCTCCGTCGAGCCGCACCAGATCATCACCAGCCGGGAGGCGCCGCTGGACTTGCGGAACCGCTCGATGTCGTCGATGACCTCCAGCGCCTTGTCCATCTTCGTGCCGCCCTGCTTCACGTTCGGGCCGTTGAGCCGCTTCACGTACTCTGGGAAGAAGACGGCTTTCATCGGCTGGATGGCCGCCAGCGGTTCCTTGAGCTGGTCGAGCAGCGTGCGCTCCAGGACTCCGGCGTTGATGGCCGATTCGTAACCGTTGTCCTCGAAGATGTCCCAGCCGCCGAACACGATGTCGTCGAGGCCCGCCAGGGGGACGAAGTCGGAGATCTTCGGCGTCCGCCCTTCGGTGCGCTTACCGAGGCGAATGGTCGCCATCTGGGTGAGCGAGCCGATCGGCTGTCCCATACCGCGGCGAATGGCCTCGACTCCTGCGATCAAGGTCGTGGTCACGGCCCCAATCCCGGGGATCAAAACCCCCAGCTTGCCTTCCGCCGGCGCGATCTGAACGTTATTATTCCCGGACAACTTGAATCTCCTTCCTGGTTTGAAACCCTATCCTATCACCGATTTGGAAGAACCGCACCGTGGGGCAGGCCGTTTGGCCTGCCCGGCCCAGCGTGGGGCGGCCAGCGCGGGGCGGGCGGCGGGACCGCTGGCCAACGCGCGCGGTTCGGCCCCCCGGTCAGCGGCCGGCGCGCCCCTCGGGGCCGGCCGGCGATTGCGATCCGGTAGGCTGCCAGAGAGGTTGCCGGGGCAGCAACAGATAGAAGACCGCGCAGAACGAGGCCGCAACGAGCACGAACACCGTCCGGGCCGGAGATGTGATCCGCTTGAGCGGCGATCTGTCGCTCACAACCAAATCGAGCAGAATGAGCGCACAGAGGACGGCTTGTCCGGCCAGGGCCAGCGTCTTCCACCAGCCGGGAAGGCCGAAGCTGCCGGCCAGAACCAGCAGCATCGCCCAGGGCAGCAGGAGTCGCCCCAGTTTGTGGGACAAGAAGTGAAGCAACATTCTGTTCTTTAGAAACAGCAGTTGCGGAAACCAGCCGATGGTCTGATAGACGCCGGCCAGCGTCCGCACTTTGCGCCGAAACTCGGAGCGGAGCGAGGTCGGGGAATCGTAGGCGCGGGCGCGGCCGTCCAGGATCAGCCGGTAGCCCTGAAAGAACGCGCCCAGCGGCAGAACGACGTCGTCGAGAATCGTCTCCTCGGGCATGGGAGCGGCGAGCGAGGCACGCATCGCGTAGATGCAGCCGGTTGCCCCCATGATGGAATCGATCTGGCTCTGGTGCTTGCGGATCCACTTTTCGTAGCGCCAGTATACGCCCACGTTGGCTTCTTCGAGCGTGCTGCCCTCGCGGATGACGAGTTCGCCGCTCACCACGCCGACCCGGCCGTCTGCGAAGCAGGAAACCAGGGCGCCGAGGCTGGCCCGGTCCAGCTCCTGCCGCACGTCGGTGAAGAGCAGGATTTCGCCGGTAGCCCGCCGCATGCCCTCGTTCAGCGCAGCCGCCTTGCCGCCCCGCGGAAGCGAGACCAGCTCGACGCCCTGCGATGCGAACCTGCGCACGGCTTCCTCGGTGCCGTCGTCGGAGCCATCCGAGATCACCAGCACCTGCAACAGGTCGCGAGGGTAGTCCAGATCGCGGATGGAACGTAGTTTCTGCTCGATCCAGGCGGCGCCGTTGTGAACGGGCAGCAGGACGGTCACGCGCTTGATCTGGGGCGCGGCCGCGACCGGCGCCGTCCGGAAACGCGAAAGCAAGGCCAGCAGCGCAGGGTAACCGAGCACCACGTAGACGGCGAACCCAAGGCCGAGCGCGAATGCCGCGACGCTCAGCGTGCCGTACAAGCTTCCTCTTTCCCGGCCAGCTCGCAGCTTCCGCGCCACCCTTCCGCCGGACGGAAGGAGCGTCCAGAGGGCGGCCAAATCTCGGCGGCGCTCAATTCGTTTCCGTCCAGCAGCACCCGGATTTCCGCGGGGCTGAAGGACGCCAGCGGATAAGGGAAATCCGCGAAGGCCTCCCGCAACAGGGGAATCCGGAGTGGGTCGAAGCCCATGAGGCGCGCGTGCACCCATTCGGCGGCGGCCGGGTTCAAAGCCCCTGTCAGGAATCCCGAGGCGATGGGAGTGTTGGCCAGCGGCCCTTCGCCTTCGCCGCCGATGATGGCGTCGGTCAGCGTGATGACCTTCCGCTGGGGCGCCGGATCGAGCTTTCCGTCCGGCCGTCCGTAGCGCAGGATCCTTTGCAGATCCAGGCAGGTGCGCCAGATCGTATTGTTGCCGTACCAGGAGCCTTCCAGGTTGTCGTCGGCTCCCAAGCATCGCGCGGCGCGGGCAGCGAGGCCCGCGGAGGCGCCGAGCGCCCTGCGCGTCCAGCCGTCGGGCCGGCGATTGGCGGCGTCCAGCAGGTCTTCGGCCCGCTGCTTGAGCCAGGAACGGCCGGGGTAACAATCGCCTCCGGCGGCGCTGCCGCCCTTGCGGTGATGCGGCAGAAACTCCTTGTTCCCGTTGATGCCGATGATGTTCTTGAGCGCGCCGGTGATGCACGACTTCTTGTGCGATTTGAGCTTCGGCAGATTGACCACCACATCGGCATCGATGACATCGCGGGCGACCAGGTATTGGTGCCTGCCGGGGGCGTGCGTGCGAAGGAGAAGGCCGGGGTCGTACATGGTGACCCGGAACTTCCGCGCATCGCCGGCCAGCGGTTCGAGAAGGCTCTCGCCGGCGAGGTCGAACAGGACGTAATCGGCCAGGTCGCGGCGGTTCTCCGTGCGCGCATCGGCGAAGCCGCGGCCGTGGAGAATGGTCCGGCGGAAATCGGCGACGCCGAGGTCCATGCCGCGGTCTCGAAAACGCGCGGCGAGGGATTCGATTCCGCAGGCATCGAGCAGCGCCTGGAAATCGCAGCCCTGGAGCGGCGCGTCCCCGAGGACCACCTTCCCGGGCCGCGCCAGCGCGACGTATTCGAGGACTGCGGCAATCACGCTGGCGTGGGTTACCAGGCAATCCAGGCCTGCGCCGGCCTGGTTGTAGTGGAGCACCCAGTTCGGCTTGAGCACAACCCGCGCGCCGGGCGGAATCAGAGCGCCGAGCGGGTTCCATTGGGGTGTTCCGGCGCGCTCCCGACCGAGGCCCCAGACGGAGAACAGATCGCGCAATGCCGCCAGCGCCACCGTGTTCGCGGAGCCCGACGGAAGCTCCGGCGCGGCGACGGGTTGCGCCAGCATGGCGTAGGCCGGCTGGAGGCTTCGGGCCACGGCCACCGCTGTTTCGAGTTCCGCCGGCGCGCGAGAGCGCGGTTCCATGGGGCCATTGTACCGTCACGCAAGTGCCGCCCAGGGACTTCTCTCCTCTCCCCCCGAGCGCGCCAGCAACACGACCGCAAGCGGTACCTGGACGGCCGGCAGAATCCACCGCCCACGAAGCCCCGCCGGCGAGTGTGCTCCACACGCGGGCCAAGGGCTGGCGCC